>SERZ01000294.1_pt1 | contig 34913 bp, 46 predicted proteins | sample 3171461 | NCBI WGS metagenome assembly SERZ01 (sample SAMN06051861, study PRJNA518727) | freshwater metagenome | biome: subpolar coniferous forest; feature: holomictic lake; material: water; isolation source: holomictic Lake 227, 6 m depth | place: Canada: near Kenora, Ontario | collected... | reverse complement strand
AGCGGGAATTGGTACAGACCCAACTGCCCAACAGGAATATCTTGATGCATTAACTAAAGTCGCTGATTCTCTACAGAACAGAGGCGGTACAAACTACTTTAACGTAGCAGCAGGTTTTCTAAAACCTACTCGTTCAGGCTCATTTGGTGAATCAGCTGGTAATGCAGCAGAAGTTGTAGGTAAAGATATTGAACGTGAGAAAGAACTTGCTCCTAGCCTCGCTATGATGCGTGCTCAGATTTCTGGTCAAAAATATACTATGCAGAATGATGCTAAGGCTTTAAATTTATTGAGTTCTACCCTCGGAGTTGAACCTACTGAAGTACCGAATGCTTTAAGTAATGGTAATCTTAATTCGAGCCAAACCTCTAAGTTGCAGCAAATCTACCCATTAGTAGCTTCTCTATCTCCAGCTCGTGGTGAGATGGTTAAGAACATGGTAGAAATGGCTAATAATTCTACTAAGGCAGGTGCAGAGGCATCTAATGCTGAAATCACTCGTCAAAGATTCGGTGCTGAATATAATCCTAATTTTGAGATTCAAGGTAATACGGCAGTTCCTGTTTTACCTACGTTTAAACCACCTGTTGCTAATGGAACAGTCTCAAGCCCATTCGGGGAACGTAAAAATCCATTTGACCAGACAAAAACTGAATTTCATAACGGGATTGACTTCGCAGCTGCAGCTAATTCACCTGTTGAAGCAGTGATTCCTGGTACAGTTACAAAAATTGAGAAGTCACCTGATGGATATGGTAACCGAGTATTAGTTAAACATGCTAATGGTACTAGTTCTTATTATGCCCATTTGAATGATATTAATGTCAAAGAGGGTGATGCTCTAACTCCTGGACAAACTCTTGGTACTGTCGGTTCTACGGGTAAATCTACAGGCGCACATGTTGAGTTTGGAGTTCTGGATAAAACTGGTAACCCTATTGATGCCAACTCTTTATTTGCTAAGCCTACGGAAACTTCTACTACTAACACTTCTGCTAGACTACCAGGAGAAACATATGTGATGTGGAAAGAAAGAGTCGGAGAAGAGCGTAAAGCTGATATAGCTGTAACTCAAAAAGCTAGAGAAGAACGTAGTAAACAGCCCCAAATCCAAGCTGATGAAATCAATGCTTTAGGCAATTACAAATCAGTTAGTTATAATAGTAATCAACTGGGTCAATTAAGCTCACTCGTTGCTAAAAACAGAGATGTTATGGATCTGATGAATAAAAATGGTATATTCTCAGTAGTTGGAGCTTTAGTTCAGAATGGAGTTAGTACTCCTTGGGGGGCTATTAGTGCTGATGTGAACTCTGCAATCCAAAAAACTTTACCCCTTGAAAAACAAGCCGTTGCTCGTCAAATCTCTCAGTTGATATATGAACAAAATCAAATGATCATGAAGGCTGGTAAAAGCATCTATGGTCCTCAAATTAGTAACGCTGATGCAGTGCTTATGGCTAAGCCTGGATTTAACCCTGAGGATCCTTCTAAGTATATTATGAACATGGCCACAAAGATGAGTCTTGTTAATAAATACAATGGTATAGTTTCAGATAAGATGGATGATTGGATGCATAACAATCCAAAACTCCCTACTCGTGACTTTTTCAGATCTACTGACTATAGAAATGCTGTAGATGAATTTAATATTATGCATAAAAACTTACTTCAGGGGCTAACTTATGGCGGATAATCCAATCATCTCTGATGAAGAAGCACAAGCTAGACTCAAAGATATGTTCCCTGAGGCTTACGCTCTCAATGCAGAAGAACCTAAATCTTCAGTAACTGTAGAAAGTGCTCCTGCTTATGGTCCTTGGAGTGCTGGAGCTACTGGCGCTGTAGTTGGTACTGCTTTAGGTAAAACAGGTATTACCGCGCTACCTAATGAGCCTAATACTTCAGGCAGATTTAAAACTGCTAATATTCGCTCTACAGTATTAAATGAATCTGCAGATAGAGCGTTAAATGAGTTAGAAAATTTAAAAACAGCACATGCGGGGACTGTTGACACTGCGTTTGGTTCGCATTTGAATGCTCAAGCTGAATTAGAAAATGCATTGAAAGCCAAATTAGAGGCTCAAGCTTTACATAATGAGGTTATGCCTAGTAGTTCTTTAAGTAGAGAGATTCCAGTTGATACCGCTGGTGCAAAGTGGGGTGATAAGATTAACCTAGCAGGTACTCCCGCTGTAGCTGATGTAAGAGGGGCTGCAATTCTAGGTAATCAGGCTCGTGATTTACCACCGAGCGTAGCTGAAAAGTTTAATCTAACTAATCTTACAAACCGACAGGGTCAAGGTATATTGGTACCTAATACTGTTGATACTAATTATTTGACTCCTGCTCAACAATCAGCTAAAGAGGCTTTAGCATCTGCAGAAGCAAGACATGCCAAAGCTGTTGAAAACGCTGCTAAAACACAATATGAATTAGAGAAACTAAGAAGTTCAATTTCTAAACCTGTCGCAATGGCACAGCGAGCTTTCAATAGTGTAAATGAGAGAGCTACACAAGCTGCAAGAGCTGCAGAAGAACTCGCTCCTGAGGCTACTAACATCGCTAAACAAGCGGGTAAATTTGTAGGTAAACTTCCAATAATCAATACTGTTGCAGGTGGTTTAGGTGGTTATCAAACCATGCAAGGTGTTGAAAACTGGAATAAGGGCAACAAGTTAGAAGGCGCTATGGATGTTATGGGTGGCGTGGGTGGGGGATTAATGCTCTATCCGCATCCTTATGCAAAAGCTGCTGGGGCTGTACTATCTGCCCCACCTTTAGCCTATGAAGCCTACAAACTAATTACTGAAAAATAAGCTAACCTATACGAACTACCTTAGCTCTACGGAGTATTGTTTCATATTCTATCTTTGCTTTATCATCTAATTTACGCAGAGGTAGTTCTTGATAATACTTATATTTAGCTTGATATGCGGGTAGCTCTGATGGGCGAACCCATCCATATTGCTTAATCCAGCGTTCTTCAATATTAGTACCGCTTGCTGTCCATATATGTTCATTCATCTTTAGTTTCCTTTTTAGGGCTGAATTGTTCATGCCAATCCTCTAGAATCTGAAGCAAGTGTTTTCTAAAGTTTTGGCGGGTTACAAACTCACTAGGCTGATACATGTTTATAAAACGCTGTAGCGGATCAAATACTCCTTGAAAATCATCCTTAGGTTCAGGTAATATATCAGTTGGATCTTTTGAAGCTGGTGCAATTATACCATAAATTTGATCTGTCATTGGGGCATCTTTGCCCATCATGATTAGATCTTCTATTTCTTTAGCTGTTATTACTTTTTTAACTTCTACCAATTCAGGTGTTTTAGTTTCTACTTTTTCAATTGCTTTTGCAGGTTCTGGTTTTTTAGTTGCCATCGTTTCTACTCTCCCATTTTCTATAAGTTGGATGTTTATGTTCCCACCATCTATGCGGTTTATACCGACCCATTTTTAGTGTTAATCTAAGAAAGCTAAACCGAGATTGAACAGTAGAGCGAGACTGCCTTCTACGAACTTCCATAGGGCTTTTACTCCTACGCGGTATTAGCTCTCTTGTTATCATTTACTTGTCTTCAATAAATATAATGCTAACAATGCTGATTCAGCACGACCATCATCCTTTTTACGTTTAAATAGATCAGATTTAGATGGCCAAGTTCTCATAGCCATCTCCCGTGCACCATCTTTACTTGAATTCACTCCCATAGCCTTTTTCCACACCGCTGGGGTTACAAGCTTGTAGGGCATATCTACCCCTGCTAAAACCCCCTCTAAAATACCTAGAGAACGACCGAATGAAAACATACTTGTAACACCTTGTCCTGGCATTGCATTTACTTGTTCAATAATACCTTCTATTGATTGAGTCTTAAAGAGCCTTAATTCAGCCACAATACTTTGAGGATTTACTCTCTGTTTTATTGATTTACCAGAAGTATAAGAAAGAGTGGGCATGTCAAATACCTGCACAATTGCCCCACCTTTATCTAATACTGAAAATGCTCCGCTGATTCCTGGATCAATACCTAAATAAAAATCACTCATTATTTTCCTCTTTGTAAATGGTTTACACAACCTAACAGCTGTGCATTTAAAGTTAATTCTGAATCATGCTGTTCACAATACCATTTACCGTCTTCAATAGGTCTAGAATATTCGCATGTGCGGCAATTCATCAATGGCTCTTTTTGATTATAACAGACTTCTTTAAAATCACACCATCTACAAGGAAATACCTCAATGTTTTCACCAATACCTGCGGGACGCAGTTCAGCTGCTAGTAGAACCTTAATACGTTTTAAAATTTCATTTTGAATGTGGATGTCTGGCTTGATACGTCTAACGTAGTATCGCTCATCGTTCTTATTTAGGGCAATATAAAGCCCTCGTTCTATGCCACTGAATAGCATACCCGCTTGAACTTGATAATAATGCATTGGCTTGGATAAGGCAACACCTTTCTTTTCTAAATCTTTAAAAGAATTATCATTATGAGTCTTTGCCTCAAGAACATGAGGTGTATTTTCAGCTCCAGGTACACCTTTTATAACCCCATCTATTTTTACTACAAAATGTCCAGTGTCATCAGTGAAAGTAAATTGATTATTATTTGAATCAATATCATGCACTGTAAAGCCTGCAAGCCTCAAATCAGCTATTATTCTAGTCTCTTGCAGGTGTCCTGTTTCAAATAGGCGAAGCATTCTACCGTCAAATTCAAAATTATCATATCCACGCCAACTCATCCATATTTTACGAATACATTCTTCACCAATACTAGATGCACCTAACCTAGACAACCGCATTGCCTCAGCTTTACTCTCTTTTATAGCAGTATACATTGCAGACACCATTTCATCCTCCTGCGCGGGGATCATAATCGGTGCTGGTTTCTTTATTGCCATGCTATTTCCTTTATTTAGGTGGGGCTACTCGCTGCACACTCCAGTGTTATCCGTGATTAACACCTTAATGCATCCGCTTTTGCCCCATAGTTGGTGGGGTTACTCAGTCTTTTTAGTCGTTCGTCTTAGAGTACTTGAGCTGAATAGTGTCAGGGTAACCCCATAAGCCGTTAATCCCAAGGATTCTTTTTCTTACCTTCTTTAGGTGTGTTCTTTGGAATATCTTCTTCTAAATCAGCAATAGCATCTTTCTTTGCAGGTGGCTTTGGAGCTGTCTCTGCTTTTGAAGCATAACCTACAATACGATTGCGATCAGAATAACCATTTGTACCTTTTTCAATATCAAGGACGGCTGTAAATTGGCGCTCAAGCAATTCATCAAAAGAATTAGCGTTTGGCTTACCACATGCACGTGCCCAAGCTGAAACCTGCTCACGACCAATCTTTTGAGCCTTTTCTGAATCATTATGAATATTAAAATTGTTCCAGATCTTACGACCTGCAGCTTTGCCAGAGACTACTTCAAAAGTAGCAGCGATCATTTGACCGCCCTTTTGAGTTGTTTTCTCTTCAGCCTCAGTACATTTTAATTCATAGTCACCTTTTGGTAGAGGTTCAAAATTGCGATCTTCTACCGCGTAATCATTTAAATCAAATCCGAATTTGCTAGACATATTTATTACTCCTTATGGTTATTAAGATATTACAGGGATATTTTTAGAGATTTCCTCAATGGTCATCTCAAAAGAGTCAGGGCATGCATAACGATTCTTTGCAATATACGCTGGACTTTCTGTTACATGTAAAAGACGTTCACCAGTTGTAACTCCACGATTTACAGTGTTGTTAAAACCTACATCAGCTTTTTTGACAATTACTTTAAAGCCCGCATAGGCAATAACGTCACACCATTCTTGCAATAAAGCGTTGCACCTGTTGGGTAACTTAGGTGTAAAGCGATCATATGGCTCAGTTAGTGGATTCTCATAACGCACTACGTTGGCATGTGCAAGCAGAACAATGTTCATACCGCGCTTACGACGTAAAGCATCTAATCCCTGAAGAATCTCACGAAAAGCCTCAGCTACGTAAACCTGATTTTTACCATATCCTAGATCTTTAGCATCGTACGAGGCTTCAATATCTTTAGATATTAAAGGCTCAACAAGCCAATCTACAGAGTCGATAACTAGTGTTTTAAACTTATGATCTTCTTTTAGAAGAGTCTTGATGTTATCAACGACGTTACCTACTTCAGAAGCTCTGGGGAATGATACTACATCCAATGAATCTAACCCATCTTCTGTATTGATGAAAATTGGAGATGGAAATTGAGATGCAATCGTACTCTTTCCAATACCATGATTCCCATAAATACATATACGAGGGGGAAGTTCCTGCTTACCTTTTATCAAGGCATCCATAAAACTCATATTATTTCCTTTATTAAAAGTTTAAATAAACTGCAAAGTACTGAAAGGTTCGGCTGTCAAACTGCAACAACTTAATCTCATGGCCAGGACTATTTTGCGCTAATACTCCAACGCACACTGCCGACAACTTAGGATCCCCAATCATGCAGAGATAATCACCTTCTTGAAAATCCTTTAGAGCTTCCCGTGCATGTGACACAGGATCATCATAAGTCGTATTAGTAAATACGTGCTCAATTTCTCCAAAACGAGCAGCATCTTTAATAGTCTTACCTTGGGAGTTATCTACTACCCATACGACACTAGGTTCTATTTCATCATTCATTTTTTCCTTTCCGTCTTTATTTCAATTATAAAAAGCGCGTAGCGCCAATGTCGTTTATTGTTTTCATTATAGCTGAAAAATACCAGTCATAGTTCAAATCAGTTGGTATATTTTTAGGTAATACCATACACTCTCGTGCTCCATCAGTCTTTGCTACTTTATTGCCGTTTGTTGCATAAGTAATTGGAGGTAACTCTTCTTTTGTTTGATACCATCTAACTGTTCTACCGAGGTATTTATCCCCTTGCACTCCACCGCCTGTTACTCCTCTTACGCTAATGAAGTTCGTTAATGCTGAGTTCATAACTGTTTCTTTAAACTCAGTTCCGTATGCCAACCAATTGGCAACTGCTTTAGACACTATAGGTGCGGTTGGGTTCTTACTGAGATTGATTTCACTATAGATACCTTTAATTTTTACAGAGCGGTCTTGCTTTACTGCAAAGTAATTATTAACGTCTTTAAGAGCTACTACTCTATACGGAGTTGACTCAAAGCTAAAACCTGTTGATTTACTAAATTGAGCTATGATCTCATGAACCTTTGTGACTTCATTTCTTTTATGTTTAAGCATTATGCCGTCAGTATTGGCAGAAACAACCTGAACTCCGTTATCTTCTAAAGTTTCAATAAGGCTCAATAGAGTTAATTGCCCAGTGAGGACAATGTTAAGCATGACATCAGGTGAATACAAGACAGAATACTTACTAGCAGTTTTACCGAATGTACCATTCAATGCAATCCGCAATGAATCTGCAATTACCATGTTCTTTTGACGTTTACCCTCTAACCGCCTCTCAAAGACTTTACGATACTCCTCAATAAATCTGCTACCAGTATTAGCGGGAACAAGATTACAATTAAGCAAAATAGAGGGGTAATAACTAGATACGTCATAATCCACAATCTGGTAGGTGTCATCCGTGACATAGCAAACCTTTCTATCATGTTGCGAGTGTAAACCACCTACACCCATTTGGTAGATACCACTGTTTATCTTAACGAGGTCGTCCTTCAAGAAGTCAGGCAGTACCACGTGACCACTTGTAGCCTTTACCTCGTACACGTGCTCAGACATCCGTTTTACCAGTTGCTTCAAACCTTCATTTTTAAAACTAATAAAGCTAGGAGTAATGTATCGAACTGATTTAGGAATCTGCACATTACCGCGCTTTAACCCTAACTTTTTGATGAATATCTGTTCAGCTACTTGAGAGTCAGATTTAGATCGTGCATCAAACCCGTATTCCCTGCTAATCTCAACTCTAAGCTGGAGTTGCCCCTGCAGACGATTGTAAAGCTCTTCTGTAGTGTCTAAGTCATTCTTACAATACTCTGCAATCATCTTATGATCGGCTGGATCAATCATAGCAGAATGATGAAAAGGTAAATCTTGAAGGGTAGGCATGTTCATACGAGCACCATATGTCTTTAGGCTTACAAAACTAGGCGCGACTTCTATTAAGTCAATATGATCTATCAAAGGCATCTTAAACCCAAATTGACGTTCAGCATCCCAAGCCATCAAATTATCACCAATTATCTTATCGCCTAACTTTTTACAATCAAGGATTGAATTACCCGCCATAAAGTAACTTACGATAGGCATATCAAATCTCATACCATTAAAGCTAATGAATGTATTCTTAGACTTGAATAGATCTTTGAGTTGAGCGCGAGCATCTTCCTCCTGCCCCCAGATCTCAAAATATGTTTGGCTCTCAAGAATCTTACCCATCAATAAAAACAGATTAGGACTTATTTCTATATCAAACACTATAGTGCCCATCTTAGTCTTGATTTATGTAACGTGAAGTTGGCTCACCTGAACAATCATCAAGAGAAGTGGGATACTCCAATTCAATTAACTTCTCAATAAAATGAATAGACTTGTTTAAATCTTCTAGACCATTCTTTTCATGATATCGTTCTAGGTACTTAGTAGCACATCCGACAAAATAACCTCTGCCGTATAAGCGATAGATTCTATCCCAATGTTGCTCACCATTTACCTTATAATGTCTACCGCCCACCTGCTTGTCATTTGCTGACATTTTTCTTCTCCCTGTTTGCAATATAAAGATGCGTTGCTAATTTCCAATCTGAAGCGATGATCTTGTCTGCCCATGCTCTGCCGTCACTAATTTTATACTTACGCTCATGCGATACCATCGCCATCGGATGAGCCACATATGTGAAGAATTCGTTTATATATCCCTGATTACTGAATGGATCTTTGCAGAACTCCTCACACTCATGCAGGAACAATTCAGATGACCCCTCATACAGCTTTCTAGGTTGTACTACCCCACTTGAGTAATGATCAAAATTCTCAGCAATTGGAGGGTTCTCCATATACGGCATCGCGTTATATAACTCAGTATAAAGATGAAGATTATTTGAAATTGAATAATACCGACCGACAGGCAGTTCAAGTGCAACAGCAACAAACTCTTGAATTATAGAGAAGTGAACAGGATTTGCACCACATGCCCCCCACCAGAAATCATTACTCCTATTATTGATAGTTATGTCTAAACGACCATCATTGATAGCAAAGATTAACTGAGTATTACAGGCTTTATCCTTAGTACTCTTATTGAAATCACTTGAATCCCAAAGTTGAATGACCGCTTGACGAGAGTTAGGATCTTCTTTTAGATGCTTGATTACCTCATTCAATTGGTCAAATCCAAAATGCTTACGCATTCTATACCCATAAGCAGCATTAAAGCGTACTCCATCATCTGAGAATTGACCTATAGTAGAATTAAATTGTTTTAGAAACAATACATCATCCCGACCAGCTAGCATCCAGATACTCTCCATAAGATGAAAAATAGGATTGGCATCGCGCTCCTGAAAAAATAGTACGCGTTCAGTAGGCTCTTGAATGATTGTTAATACAGGCTCATTAATCCTATAAGCTTTACCATTGCGAGTCTCTACCAATTTGCCAGCTACTTTAAAGCGCCAGAGTGTATCCGTAAAAAGCTCGTTTACGTTTATTGCGTTGATTTCCATTATTAGAACTCCTGTGTTGTTTTGTATAACTGCCTTGGTTTACCTTCACCTTTATCTACTCTAATATATTTATCATACTCGCACATGACATTTTGACAATCATGCAGGGTTAAATCTGCCAACTTTGAATTGCTGTTAATTAGTTTACCTCGCACTTCTATCAACTCAGAATTGAATTGTTCTTGAGTTAAATTCTTTGTTAAAGTGCGATTATGCAATCTATTTAAACCGCGCTTACTTCCTGGACCGATTGGTGCCCATGTGTAGAGATCCTTAGCGTTCATCAGTTGACCCATAATATAACTTAAATCTGCTGAGACTTGACCAGCTAAAAACGTCTTTATACCAAACGATTGCGATAGAACATTGGTAACTTGCTCTATTGAATCATTGCTGATTGCTTTACGTATATCATTTGCAAAGAATACAGTTGGGTTAATAATATAAGAAGTAAGATTTGCAGCTTTTGTGGCACCGACTACGTTGGTTGGGTAGACTACGTAAGCTGAACTATACATCTTCTCCCCTTTTAAACGTAGAATATCCAATTGCTTTATAAATTCATCACCATCAAATTCCTCTACCCGATTGACAATTAGTTTTTTGTCCATTAGGTACTGTAGGGTTGGTGGCCAATTTATCAATCTAGCAATTAAAGCCTTAAACCATACATCCCCGACGTTGTTGGTATAATAGTTCTTGAGTAACCACTTTGTAACGCGGTCATCGCGCCTACGAATATTGCAGAACCGATATTTGTTTATAATAGGATCCATTGTCAATAAGCCAAAGTTCGCCTCTTTATTTAAGCGTACCTGTTCCCGCTCATTAGCGAAGTAAATCAAAGTATCAAAGAGTTCCATTTTCAGCTTTCTTAAGTATGTTTAATGTCTCATCAAAAGCATTGGTATGGTCAATCGTTATGATCTTTACTCCCCCCGCTTTATGTAAGTTCACACACGCATCATACGTAGACTTATGCGCACTTATCGTGTTCTTTGGATTAAAGGGTTTATCTTCTCCCCTGCTATCCCTGCGAGTTTGCACTCTCTGTAAACATACTGCCAATGGGGTATCGAGGATTGCCGCAACATATGCACCAGTGGGCTTGAGCATCTGTGTTGTGATTGCTCCTGGACCCACTTTTGAGAGGAGTAAACCTTCAAGCAGAACATGACCCCTAGGATAAGCAGCCAAGGCTCTATCTGCAATTTCTTCTTGAGTACTGATACCATCTGTACCTCCGCAAGTGTTTTCGTATGACCCTATTACATATAGAGGTTGGCTTAACCCTTCACTTGAGAGGTCAACTTCATATCCCCAATGCTTTTTAGGCTTGACAGGGTCAGGCAGAATCTTTGCAGGGTAATCCGTCAGAAATTTACGGGCAACAGTGGTCTTACCTGAGCCTGACGTACCGCGTAAAGATAGAATGACATTCATGCTATTTCCTTTATTGGATTATTGAGAAACAATTATAACCTACTTTCATTTCTCTTGTGCCTTTACATAGCTGTGCATATTGAACCAATGATTACGCATAGATTCAGGGTACATTTCAATTAGCCAGTCTTGAAATGCATTAGCTGGGTTTATGTTTAAAAGCAATCCATCTTCATCTTTGCAATTCATTAAAACAATTAATAGGTTTTCCAAAGAATCTTGGCTTATGTTCTTTTTATCTGACTTCATTTCTCTTGTGCCTTTCTTAAATCAACAGTTTCCAAGTCTTTCCATTCAACTTCACCTGTCAAAATGTCTATCCACGCTTGTTGCAATACTTTGATAGATGGTTTGACTACTTTGCCTAAGTTATCAATGTTTACATAAAATGGGTCTTGGTAAGCATCTTTAATTGCCCATCTAAATGCTGGTTCTGCACGAATTACACTCATTTCTCTTGTGCCTTTCTTACTTCATTCCTACACGCTTCAATAGAAATCCAAATTCCAGTAATTACACACGCAACTGGATAAAATAAAATTGCAATCGTGCAACATAAACCTACTGTTATTCTGTTCATTCTTGTGCCTTTCTTAGTATTGCTCTAGCAAATCCATAGTATGCAAAATTACCTTGTGGGCTAAACCTATTTTCGGAATGGTAAATTTCTGCTATTTCCTCATCTGTTAAAGTTTTTGCTGGTGGTTTTTGCCATAACACTTCCACAATCCTATGCTCATCATCTGTATAAGTAACAGCTAGTAGTTCACCTGTTTCTTTACTTTTTTGAAGTGATAGGTGTAGTTCTTTTGCTGGATGGGTGTAAACAGGAAACCAATTAGGGTCAGGTGGCATAGTTTTACCTAACTTTAATTTATTCCATGCATCGTAATACATCCAAGCTACTGGTTCATTGTTCATTTGTCTTGTGCCTTTCCAATCCAACTATCAACAATATCAAGTGATTGTTTGGTTAAATACAATTTGTCTTTCAATGCTTCTATTTCAGCTTGTTGCTGGCATAGCATTTCAATAGCTTGTTTAACTGCTGGTAAATACCCAACAGAAAGCATCTTTTCAAACTCCTTTAAATCAGCTAGTTCATTTGCGTTCATTTTCTTCTTTCAACAAATATTCACCACGGAAAGGCATTCCTGTTTCAGCAAACATACTAGCCTTTGTAGCGCGGAGTATTGGTTTAACTTCACATTCTTCTCTAAGCCAATCAGGTAGCTTGTCAGCACGGATGTCTTTAAATATACCAGTGTATTGGCTCATATCTCTAGAATCATACCATTTGATTCTATCCCAGCCCATATCTGCATATACTCCTGGATACCGACGACTAAAGAATCCATTCTTGAATTGACATAAACAAGACTCAAGAGTAAATCTACCAATGTCGCTATAAGTTCCGTACTCTTTTGTAAATTCCTTCAAAAACTTATCAGCAGTGGATTCAAGCGTAGCACATATTTTCTCAAAGTCATGATACTTCCCGTCATGTGAATTAGGCTGACGTTTATCAAATATAAATTCGTCCATGCCTAGTAGAAAGAACATGCCGTTTCGATGAGAGCGCGAACCTGAGTAGTCATTAAACATTAAATCAGTACAATCTGCCCCAAAGCCATTGATAGCAACATACTCAAGGTATGAGAACGTGGACAACCGCCCAAAGCTTTTAATAGAGTTAGCAATCTCCCAATACTGAGGATAGGTTTTATTAGACCAGAGTTGAGCCTGAGTACCACCTGACTCCCTAAGTATTTCAGCATAAGAGTATAAACCTGAAATAGTATCTTTCTTTTGTTTATTCCTGTCACTGTCAAAAGAAAGGCGAGTCCATTGGTCATTAAATACTCTATGAGCCTCGCGCCATTCAACATTACTCTGAGGAATAGTCGGCATGAACTCCATAATTCGCATTGAAGTAATTGGGTTTTGAGTATGCCCATTGATTACAGCGAACCATAGAGCAGTTTCATCGTCCCAGTTTAGACGCTTTTTAAGTTCAGGCATATAACTATACACCATGCCAGGATGGCACTTGAACACAAGGTTTAGATTATATAGCGATTTAAAATACGCTAATCTATTCTCTTTGAGTCGGTAGTCCATTAGAAATTCTCCTTGTAAAATTTATCAATAACTTTCTCAAGTTCTTTAATTTTAAATTGGCCACCTTCTCTATTGCGAACTAATCCAATATAAATCTGTTCTTTCTTTTGTTTAGAAGATATAAAGTATTTACCGATTAATACACCCTCGCGTTTCAATTCTTCTTTCATTTGGATATACCGATCATTGGCATCAAAGGTAACATAGCAGGCATAGGAACTGGTGTAGAAACAAAAGTCGGAGTTGCCATAGGGGTTTGTATTGCAGACCCAATTGGTTGCCCATATTGGTTAGAATAAACGATTGTATTACCTGTTACTACTGCAGTCATAACTGGTTGCCCATATTGGTTGGTGTACTGCACAATTTGAGCTTTACAAGCAGTAGAACCCGCTAAGTAACCCACGCTGAATAGGATTATTAAGATTATAAGTTTCATATCACTCCTCTAGGCGCTTTTCAAGTTCATGTACGATTTCATCTTGCTCAAAATCAAACTCAGTTTGAGCATCGTCATTAATATCCATATGCCCAGCGAAGGGTACAGGCTCAGTTTTTTCAGCTTTTACGCGGTCTTCTGTTGTAAAGGTAGTCATGTCAATTCCTTTGAGATGGGATGCGGTTTAGGATTGCTTCTGCTATCAAAGCTTTAAAATCATCTGCTTTGCCATAGGTATCATTCTCTAGTTCATATGCAATCTTAGCGCATGCTTCTCGCTCCATCAAGACTGCAGTCTTACTTGCTTCAATTGCCATTGCCATAATCTCAGCTTGAGCCAGAGCTAAAGCATCATCAAACTCTTTTTGAGTAAATAGAGTAGCCTGTGTTCCCTTTGCAAAGAACTGTTTTTGAAAATCAGTCATCTCAGTCATTTTGCTAAATTCCTTTCTAGTATTACTGCAAGTTCAAGAGGAGTGGACTCTAAGTTATGTTGAAGTAGGCTCGTGGCATACATAGCTGCTTGACTCCAGCTTTCTAACCAGACCGAGTAAGGGTCAAGTAATAAATCTTCAGCATCTGCACGCTTGAGTAGTTTGTTCCAATCATTAAAAGCAATTTCACATTCAGTCATTTTTATTCTTTCTATAGTCATTGATAAATTTTTCAACTTTACGAAACTTCTTTAAATAGTTCTGAAATCTATTAGGTATTGGGGTTCTTGCTTTAGCCATGTAGAAATCATAAATATCTTGTTCTGGTATCATCAAAAATGCCCCCACCTAAGATATAGAGTAGTGAACACCATGATCACAATGAACAGCCCCATTACTCCACCTAATAAGAATTCTTTCATCTTGTACCTTTTGTCCAGAGACTAGGTATAATACGAAACTCTTCAATCCTATGTTGCTGAGGATGACGAACTGGTACATAATTTTTAAAATCTCTAAAGTTTACAGGATTTTTAGCAACTGGCTTAATCATATTATATCTCCTCTGTGTAAAAAGGTTCAACTATTTTCAGGCTCGGTGTTGAGCCTACAATCCAAAACAACGTACTGTCATCATAATCTAATTGATTAGTGGACTTTAGGAATCTCCATATTTTTGCTTCATACGTAGGGTGAAAATCAATCCCGTCAAAGTTCTCACCATTAAATTTATCTGTATACTTAGCATACTTAGTATCATGCAATGAATGATGTTTCCATTCAAATGGTAGGTTATCCACGTCAATACCCATGATTGCGGCACGCTCGCGTATCCATTCCCACTTGCTAGGACCAATACCTACAGTATAGAGCTTTTCTACATTCTTAGGATCTTGAGATAACCCAAGTAATACACTGCAAAGAGAGTTACAAGAACCTGCAGGCATTATGAGAGTTTTTATTTCATCTGGAATATTCTTTGTTTGATTTGCACCAATCTGATGAAAGCCCAGAACGTCCTCAGGATGCTTCTTATGATCAATGGTGATACCATAGTTGACCACAAGACTAGTTTCCTGCTCTAGACTGGTTACCATGCGTTGTAGCACTGGATTATATGGTGCGTTGGCATACTCAAAGTGTGCACCGAACCCAGCAGCAATCCTAGGGTTGTCATGACTCATTACAGTATGAGGTTTAGAGTATACCACAACGCGAGTCTTTAAACCCAAGTGCGCACCCACAACAGCTGACATGCTAATCTGGGGAGATTGAACACTCGCTCCAGTTAGCACATGGGTTTTACCTTTAGCGTTGCGAGTCATATACCAGATTAACTGACGGCACTTAGAACCATTCGGTCCTGCATAACCTAACGGAGCAAAATAATCGTCCCGCTTGAACCATATACCTCTATGGTTCTCCACGTCCGTCAGGTTATAAAGGTAATCCTCCCACTTGACCACTTTACGATCAAGAGAGAGTTTATCGAATATAGTTTTCATAGATATGTTTCAGCAATTTCCCAGAGTTTTTCATTAGCGCGAACTAATGGGCTTGCCCCAATTATGCCTCGAGATGTCATATTGCGCCCAGTTTTTGTCTTGTAAGTGATTCCACCACGTACAAGGTTCTCCTGCACTCGGTTAAATACATTCCAAAGTTGAGGACCACCATCTTCATCTCTACGAGAGGTTAATAGGTTTCCTGGGTCAATATGTGCACCGACAACTTGCAGAGCCATCTCACTTGCCTCGGTAGCGAGGTTATAAACTTCTGTACCTGTTAATACGCGAGACATGAAGAGTTCAATACGACGAGCAGACTCCCGCGCTGAATTGATAACACGCATAGCCTCGGTAATTACTCTATCTTCTGTTATTTCAAGATGACGCAAACGAGCTGCATAAATATCATGGGACTTAACAACCAACCCATTACCACAAACAATGCGGAACAGAGCAGCATCTAAACGCAGTGAGGTAGAGCCATCGTGAGAGTTGACAACGAGGATCTCAGGTACAGAACCATTAATAGCGGTTAGATTATCACGATGCCTCAAACGAATAAAATGTTCAACAGAGCGCGGGTCACGTACTCTAGGTTTGAGGGAATGAACTTGAGTAACAACGAAGTTATTCTCAGTCATAATATCAAGCACGTCAGATGTTTTAATCATCTGGTATTTAGCAGAAAGGTTATTACCCTGCAATGCATTGACTGCAGAGACTGGAAGTTCTAATTCTAAAGATGCATCTGAAGTTAAGATCATGATTATTTTCCTGTAAAGATTATGAACAAAAGCCAAGCGACAGTAGCGTAAATCAAAACATCAGCTACAAAAAAGTATGGGAAGTATGCGCGGTAATTGAATTTCATGATTATTCCTTTATTTGTTTATTAGATGTATAAGCTAATTCATTCAGCTTATTTTGAAACTTCTTTAGGTGCTTCTTTGGTACTGTTTTAGTGATACCTAACTTGCGGTCTAGGCGCTTGAAAACACCCTTGAGGAGTTCTTCCTCCTCAGTGGTGAATATTGAGCCACGATTCATAATTATCTCCTAACGAGCGGTTACGCGGATTGCGATTGAGGCTACTGGCTTGTAGTATTGTTGCAACTGAGCAGTAGTGATACCCATATCAGCGACCATTTGTTTATAGTCGTAGGTAGAGCGTTGGCTGAGTGTTACAGTTGCTTTGTAGAGGGCACTCTCGTATGTTCCTTCACCAGCGTTCTTGAAAACATCTTTGAGTACATCTGCTTCCTGCTGTAGGTCAGCAATTTGAGCAAGCAAGATGCCGAGCTTATCAAGATCTTCCATTTGAGCATTCTGGCTCAAGGCTTGTGATACGAGGGTTGTCATGGTAGTGTGGTTCATTTTTATTTCCTTTATTAATCGTTTATTAAGTGAAGCTAAGTTAGACTATACCTGAGAATATTTTAAAAGGCAAGTGTTTTTAAAAATATATTTTTACCAGCCGTATCTGTCTGCACAGATTGGACCGATGCCACGTTCAACTGAGACTGGATCACTTAACGTGCGAGCACATACTGCGCATGATCCATATTTCTTCCCGTATGCGATTGCTGCACTGGCGGGATCACTAGCTACTGCAATAATGCGACCTTGAACCTCGTCAGTGCAATCCCGAGAGCCAAAGAACTTACCACGTAAAACTTTACCTAGGTATTGGTCACCTTCCTTAACGTATAACGCGCCTGCGTTCTGTCCTGAGGCAGGAGCAGGTGAAAAGGTAAATGTATCAAGACGCAACTTTGGACGTTGAATACCAGCAGACTGCGCTTTATTGAATGCGACCTCGATTGCTTCTACGGATACTGACGGAGCTAATGAGTCTTTCTCTACCTTCTGCGCAGTGCGAGCCAGCTCTTTAGCCACGCAATTTTGAACGGCAGCGAGTTGGCGTTCTGTTAGCGAGCCATACTTCTTGACTGAGTCATACATTGACTGTGCAAATTCAAAAGTAGCATGAGACTTCATCATCCAGTTGTACTCAGCTGGGAACTCTTTTTGAAAGTTATGTACGGCTGTGGCTTCCTTACGCTCTTTAGATTGACTATAAGAGTTGCGATTCTTTTCACGCTCAGTTGCGCTGGTTTTGAATTCATGAAAACCAACACCCTTACAACTAAAGCATTGGCCAGTAAAGCTTCTGTTACTGGCGACCCAGATTCCTGTGCCAGCGCAATTTTTGCACTTTTCTTTGTAGAGGGTTACTGCGGAGTCGGACACCTTTGTGGTGGCTACGATTTCGTCTTCTGCAATGTCAAACAAGTTCATGATTATTCCTTGATTTAGATTATTAAGTTAATTCACCAACAATTATTACAACACCTGAAAGAGAAGCAGCGCTAGAAGGGAAAACAACACACCGCTGAATTGCGTTTACAATTGAGCAATTATAACCACCTTGAAGTTCAAGGCGGTCAGGGAAAGCTTCACGGCAGATTTCAGGAGCATCGTAGAGAGCACGTTCTGAAGAAACATTAATGTTAAAAGAAGATTCTTTCCAGCCATTGAAAAAAGCTGGGCTACCTATTACTACTTTGAGTTCGTACAATGTTTTCATCATTATTTCCTTTATTAAAGCGGTTATTATTTACTACGTTGTGAAGCTATACAATGAATTAAACCTCAAAAGCTTCATGAAGGCAACATTTATTTTTGAGTGAAAACCCTTAGTTAGAAAAAGTGAGTGATAATAGGGGTGTTCGGTGACTTGACCCATTTTAGTTCTACCCACTCCTCCTCGCAGAGTTGACCGAACATCATTTGGGACCTAGTCCCACGAGTGGGTAGACCTAAAATGTGTTGAGTATTTATAACTTAATGCGAGGTAATAACGTAAATGGCTAACAAATTCGGTTTCGATCTGAATGATTATAACCCAGAAGAAATAAACAAGAGCAAAGGCTTCAGCTCTAGCGTCCCAGACAAAATGCGCTATGCCAAAAGATGGTTGCTTTGGCGCAGTGAGAAGGACAAAAACAACAGCGAGAAGTTTCGTAAAGTTCCGTATTATTCTGACCGCACATTTAGGCGCGGTACATTAGACACGAGTGAGGATTCAGACCGACTGGTGACTTATGATGAGGCACTCGCGGTATTTAACGGCAGTGACTTTACGGGCTTGGGCTTTGCGCTGGGTCGGGATGGTGAAGGTTACTGGCAGGGGATTGACCTTGATGACCTCGCAGAACATAAAACTGAATCCCTAGCTGATAGATTACCAGGATATGTAGAAACCAGTCCGAGTGGCGACGGAGTACATGCGATTGGATACGGTGAATACTTTAGAGGTAAAAACCGCAGTGGGGAGAACGGCTGGGAATACTACTCCCGCGCTAAGTACTTCACCTACACTGGTAACGTGTTTAGGGACGGAGAAATTGTTGACCTAAAACCATTCATTGAGAAGTATATTGACCCCGACCTAATAGATGATGAGGCTGAACGTAAAGGCTCATTAGCAAAATTAATACTCGGACCAGAGCAGGTAAGCGATATTGAACGCGCACTGCGGCACATTGACCCAGATTGCTCTCGTGATACATGGCTTCAGATATGTTTTAGCCTCGCTAGAGTACCTGACGGATTTAGGTTATTTTCTGAATGGTCTAAGCGGTCGGCTGGTTTGAATCATAGCGTGGCTACTGACTCTGAGATTGAAGATCAATGGAATGATATTCATACTAATTCAAGAGGTGAAATTGGGCTGGGTACGTTATATCACTATGCCTCAATCAATCCTAAGTTTCTGTTTACCGAGGTAAGCGAAGCAGTAAAAGAACTCAGCGTAGTGACTAGCGATCCCCTCATCATTGATATTGATCAATGGTCTGGCGACCCTATTACCCCAGATTGGGTGATTAATGAATTTATTGGTGAGGGTGTGCGTGTTATTTCAGGTGCGACTGGTAAAGGTAAAACGTCAATCATTGCTCCAATCTGCGCTAACGTGGCGCACCTCACAACTCCTAACTTCTTGACACCAAGGCATAGGCGCACTGTGTTCTACTTTACTGAGGACTCCAATCAGGTTAATAGAATGATCATGGGGATGAAGCGTCATCAAAGCAGGGAGTTCAGTAGTTTAGAAGAAAAAGAAGCTGAATGGCGTAAGTACTTTCAAATCAAACTCACGCAGAGGTATAAGACTAACCAGATAAAGAAATTAGCGGAAGTAATTAAGGATTATAAAACTGAGCAAGACGGCAAAAGTGTGCCTGCCCTCGTAGTGTTTGACACTCAAGCTGCCAGTTTAGACGTCGAAGACGAGAATAATAACGCTGAACTCTCAAAGTTTATTAGTGCGATTAAGTTGCACTTCTGGGAAATGAACCGCATACCAGTCTGGATTGTGACGCACATAACGAAGTCATCATCAGATTTAGATGATTACTCAAGCTTGACGTCAAGGGGGGCTGGTTCGGTTTCTGCGGATTGTCACGGCACAATGGGTATAGTACATCCAAAAAACATCAATGGTAGGATACTCGGAAACATCAAAGACCGCGACGGAGCGAGTATAAAAGAAGTACGCGCTGAAATAACTCCCCACACTGCGGTAGCAGTAACTCCGTATGGAGAGAAGGATACCCTGTCATACTATACTACGGAATACTTTGAGTCCACTCCGCTTGACCGCGCTGAAGTCAATACCGAGGCAAAAGACCAGACTAATACAAATAAAGTCTTTGACGCAATCCGTAAATTGAATGCGATTGGTGAACCTGCCACTGCTCGGAAAATCAGAGATTTAATCTCAATTAATGCTACTACCTTGAATAACCTGCTGATTGATTTAACGGGAGAAGGTAAGTTAGAACGTCAAGTATTTACCGCAAAAGAATTGAAAGCAAAGGGTTGGCACTTCTCTCAAAGTGAAATTTATAAATTCGCTGGGAATTGGGAGATGATTACATGAGTGAACCGATAGCCGAACCGATTGGGGGCTACGTAGTATATAGTTTAGAGACGCTATCGGTTCGTAATCGGTTCATTGAAACCGATAGGGGCAACTCTTGAACATAATCCTCTCTATTTGGGGAATTCATGCCCCAATAGATATTAGGTTGTCGCTATCGGTTCATCGGTTCTTCTCTTAGAGTGAACCGATAGGTTTTGAACCGATAGGTTTTTAAGGAGAAATAATGACTGAATTTGTATTTGAGAGTAATGACGGATCTGAGTGGACTGAGGAAGAAAAAGCAATGGCGATTAAGCGTCATCAAGCGATTGAAAAGTTGGCTCGGGAGAGGTGGGAAATCGCAAGATCTGATTTGATTATGAAGCATCTTTTCAAGGCAGATGAAAATGGGGGTTTGCCTTTAATAAAAAATGAGCGATAATTATATTAAACAATCTTCTAGGACTCGTGATGACTTCTGACACAAAGAAGCCCAGTGGTGGGCAAATAGGTAATACAAATCAGCAGGTGCGCGGAGCGTTTGCTGCAATGCTAAGACGCAAGGTAACACAAAATCCAAAGAAGCTTGAGGCGATTGTTGATAACCTGCTTACGCTAGCTGAGGCTGGTGAGTCATGGGCGGTACGGGAATTGAGCGACCGACTAGACGGGAAGGCTATTTCCGCTGTTGAAATGAGCGGACCAGACGGCAACCCAATCGAGGTAGAACAAGCAGGTACATTTGCAAAAGAGCTGATGGCGGTGCTGTTGTCAAAACGTCAAAAGGAGTCGGGAAATTGAGCGAACAGTTCAAACCGATGACTGTCCCTGACCCACACTGGGACGAAGACGTCAAAGCAATGGAGCGTGGATTGCAGTTTTTTGCTGAACTCAAAAAGGAACGCGCCCCACAAAAGCCCATGAACGCTTCTGAGATTGCTGGGTTATTTGACGTTAAGGCATCTACTCTTGATTCCAATGCAAATATCTTTAAGCTAATTGACGCAGTGCGGTTAGTAGAACAATTCCACGGGATTAAGTAATGCCCACTGCTCTTGATAAAATCGTAGAGGATAAACTAAAGAACGCGCCAGACTTAAACTGCTTACCCGCTCCAATGCGAGCAGCGATTAAGGCAAGACTCACATGGCTATCAATTGCAAATGCTCATCAGATTAAGCCTGCTGGGGATTGGTGGTCAATCTGGTTACTGCTCGCTGGGCGCGGTGCAGGGAAGACGAGAACGGCATCAGAGGAGATCTGGTGGGAGGCATGGACTGAGCCTGAGACAAGATGGCTCGTATCCGCGCCCACCAGTGCAGACGTGCGAGACACCTGCTTTGAGGGTGAGTCTGGAATACTGAACGTCATACCGCAGGAGATCATCGCTCCCAACGGATATAAATCATCACTCAATGAATTGACGCTAACCAACGGATCAATCATCAAAGGTATTCCCGCCAGTGAGCCAGGACGCTTCCGTGGTCCGCAGTTTCATGGTGGCTGGTTAGATGAACTCGCAGCATGGGATTACCTTGATGAGTCATGGGATATGATTCAGTTCGGGATGCGCCTTGGGCAACGTCCAATCCTCATCTGCACGACTACTCCAAAGCCCAAGCCACTCATTGTTGACCTAGTAAACCGAGACGGAGATGACGTTGCATACGTTACTGCATCAACCTATGATAACATTGATAACCTCGCTCCGACGTTCAAGAAGCAGATCCTCCAATACGAGGGTACAAACATCGGTCGTCAAGAGTTACATGCCGAGCTGATTGACCCAGAGGAGTCAGGCATCATCAAGCGAGACTGGTTCAAGCTCTGGCCAGCTAGTAAGCCTCTGCCTCAGTTTCAATACGTCATTCAATCTTATGACTGCGCTACGAGCGACAAGACCGCGAACGACCCGACTGCTTGCGTCGTACTGGGAGTCTTTAAACCTTCACCCGATAAACCAATGTCTGCGATGGTTATCGATTGCTGGACTGAACACATGCAGTATCCCGAGCTGAGACCGAGGGTCGTTGAGGAGTATGCCTCAATCTATGGCGATGACGACGAATGGGGCAACGGTAAAAAAGTAGACATGGTTCTGATTGAGGATAAGTCTGCGGGCATCTCATTGATTCAGGACTTACAGCGTGCAGGTCTACCAATCCGCCCGTACAATCCTGGCATGGCGGATAAGACTCAACGCTTAAACATCGTCAGTCCAATCATCGCAAAGGGTCTGGTATACCTGCCTGAGTCCACGGAGAAGAAGGGACACCCGAGGAGTTGGTGTGGTCCATTCCTCAATCAACTTTGTGCATTCCCTGAGGTTCGGCATGATGACCTTGTTGACGCTACCAGTCAAGCTTTGAGGTATTTAAGGGATTCTGGTTGGCTCGTCACAGATTTCATTTATAATGACGAGGATAAATACGTTGATGAAACCAAACCACGCAGGGTAAATCCATATGCCGCTTAACGAGTGGGACGATAACAGCATTCCCTTACCTGAGTCGCAGGACTTGATGCGTTATGAATTAGCTCGTAAAGGTTCAATGCCTTTGCAATCAAATGGATCCGATGTCCCGATGTTACCATCCGAGGCAGCAGGTCAGTATGTACCAGTCCCAATCGAGAAACCTCAGCCGTATTCCACAGCGACAAATATCTATCAAGCAGCAGCCGATAGATTAGGCTTGACTGCAGTGCCACAGGCTCTCATGGCAGCTATGACTAGCTTCCCCTCTGAGGTAGCGAAGGGCATCGGTCAACCTGAGGCAAGTGCCGCATTACAGTATCAACCAACTTCCCGCTCTGCCAATGAACTGCTCAAAGCCTACGATGAGTTTCATCCCCTCGGTAGTCACATGGGAGCTGGTCCTCTACCTGAGACATGGCAACTGCCCGCCTCACTCACAGCTAATGACCTGAGAGTAGTCGCTAAGCAGAACCTAGAACGCGCAAGAGAGTTTAAGAACATCCGTACCGACTTTGCTAATGCTCAATCAGGTATACGTCGTGAGAGCAATCTTGGTGGTAATACCTATGGTGCAAACCTTCAGGCAGTAGCTGAGGATATTGGTGACGTAGCTGCACGTCAAGCTGCACGTCGTTCTGAGACTGGAGCCAGACCTGGATCCGTTCAGGTATTCTCGGATCTTGTACCTGAGACCAATATGTACGCTGTGCGTCCAGTGGGTCATGGTCAATATATTGAACCAAATGACCTACCTAATGGTGTCTCGGCTGTAGGCAAAGTACCAGGTAACGTCGTCAATCAATTAGAGGACAACCTCAAGCGTGGAGAAGATCCCGAGTCTATATTTCAGAATTACTATGTAGACTTCATTGGGGCTACTCCACATGTTGATCAAGCATGGCAAACCTTCAGCGACAAAAAGCTGCAGGAAATGTATCCCGATGCACCCACAGTAAGTGAGGCTCGTAAAGCTTTTGAATTCGCAAATCCAGAAGATCTTGGGCATCATGCTCGTCTCAAGATGCTCGATGAGTTCAGCGAGACACCAGAAGCTAAAGCAGCCTTGAATAAAAGAAGTGAAGAGCGTCAAAAGCTACATGATGAACTCTACGTATTAAAGAATGCACCGCGTAAAGGCATGACAGAAGAGCAGAAAACCGAGTTAAATAACAAAACAGATGAGATTGAAGAGCTATTAGCAAGGACTCCTTCATTAGACCTGCCGACTCAGGCGCATGTCGGTAAACGTAACAAGGCTATCAGCGAGTTCTTCAAAAAGGATCTCAAGAACGAACTCGTCAAGTGGATTGGCACAGGTCAAGGTCCAACAATGGAACTCGCAAAGCGGGGCATAACTCACGTGCCCGCAAAAGATTTGCTTAATCATCAAGTTAATGACCCTAATTCATATGCGAATAAAGACCTAGTAGCAAGTCGTAAGGCAGCAGGCTTACCTGAGCAAGGATACGCAGGGGAGTTGTTAGCAAAGAAAGAAGCCGAACTCAAAACTGCCTCCGATGCATTCAATAAGCTCAACAGCCGTAAGAACCAATTAGGTATGCAGCATCAAACTGAGAACCCAGCGAACCCCGACCCGACTACCAACGCAGTCATCGGTGCTGAGTACAAAGAGTTGACTAACCAGATTGACAATGCATACCGAGCAAAAGAGAAGTTAGAGAAAGAAGCCGAGAACCTCAAAGTGGCTCGCGCTTATGAGGGTTTGAGTGACGTAGCCTTTAAGCCCACCACTGCTAAAGAAGCTCGTCAAATGGATTACGCACGTAAGCAGTTTTACACCAACAGTCTAACCAAAACACTGGAAGAACTTGTACCGTTCGGTGGAATGATGGAGTACCCTGCAATCCCTGATGAAGCACCCATGTTCAACATCAGGTCTGACTTCATTCGAGACCTTGGGTATGTTGACCTTGCCAAGCAGTATTCCGACGCAATCATGAAAGGGGAAATACCCCTTGATGAGAAAACAGGTAAGCCCACTCTGCGCTTAGACAAGTTCATTGAGGAACATACCGCACCGCGCATAAAGAAGGAAGAGAAAGAACGATTAGCTGAGCGGAATAAGATTGGTAATCTGAATAAGTATATGAAGGAGTTGGTAGACTCCATGCCTGAAACTACTAAGTTCGGTAACAGTAAAGTTATTGAGTTGACCTCCCAGACCCCATGGGAAGATATCCGTCGTCATACTAGCCTAGCTGGTCTTGTGTTTGACCACTGTATTGCACAATCTGACGCACCTCATCCAGGAATCAATCCATTCACTGGTCAACGCTATGCGCATTCCTACCCTATTGACCCAGTAACAGGTAAGCCGAGATTGAACGCAGGTGAAACAGATGAGAGTGTAAATCATTCAAGCTCGTATATGCGTGGAACCCAGAAGGGTGAAAAACGACTCGCTATTCAATTAGACGCAGATACTGGCATGCCAGTCGGTGCGATTGAATTTAGAGACGAACATAACGGGATGTACAACCTCGGTTATATTCAATCTCATAAAACTGACTCAATCAAAAAGCCGTATCGCGATGCATTTAAGGATTACCTGAATGCGCGTAGCGACATTATCAACGGTATCGGTTCAGATTTGAATAAGCATGATATCTTTGACATGACCGTACCTAATCAAGTCAACAAAGCCTTTCAAGCTGCGGGTATGCGTAAGTCTGACATCAGTCAATTAGACCTACCGCGCTTTTCCTCTGCTGAAGATTTACAACGTGCAGTACCTACTGTTTCTACAGATTTAACCGCGCCCGATACTCATGCTAGCCTAATTGCTAGAAAGAATCAGTTAGTAGATCATATTGAAGAATACAGACATGACCTACGTGATGCCCAACGGGATGACCCAACGGATCATGAAGAACATGAACGCATTCAAGGAATGATGGATGAGGCTCGCAATCAGATTGCAGACGTTAATTCTCGCTTAGAGAATATATCCAATAACGTGCGTAACGCTCCAGCGCAAATGAGTCCAAGGGATATAGCTTTAACAACTGAAGGAATGCAAAATGTCAATAGGGTTGACCAAGTCGTAGCATTGACTGAAGCTATTAACAACGAGTTAACAGAAATCATGACCGCTCCTCGTGAGGGTTTGATGGGCTTAGTTGACTTCTATGCTAACCCAAATCAATTACCAGATACCATTGTTGACCATACAAACTCATTTGATGATGCTACACGGATAGCCAATTACCTAAGACAGCACGCTCAAGCTAGATTAGATATGATGGCTCCAGAAGGTAATCAACTCGCGCCCGTCATGAATCAAGTTGAAGCTCAACGAGTGCGCGATGCTCATCTCTTGCAAAGAGAAGGAGTACAGCGAGGATTGTCTACAGCTGGTAACCCAGCTAACGTACGTACAGCGTATCACGATATACTCAATGATATTGACGCTGATGCAACTCCAGAAGATGCTATGCATCATCTCTCAATTGTACATGACATCATTCAAGACCCAGAGACTGACCTGCATAGGGAGTTCGGGATTCAAGATGAGAACCAAGTTGGTCAGCTGATTAATGTGCTTGAGCGCCATATGACTGCGATTGAACCGCAACTCGCAGCTAACCGCGCTGTCGCACCGCATCCGAATCCAGACATTGATAGATTGATTCGTGAAGAAGATAATAATATCAGCAGAGCGTGGGAAGATGTTCTGCAAAATGCATATGATTATCTTGATATGACCCCTCAGCAAATACGGGATCAAGCTGCGACTCTACGTCGTGATCCCTCAGCCGTATTAGGTCAAGCTACTAATGAGTTCTTGTTACATCCAGGATTCGTTGAAGGTTTAGCTCGTCAAATTGAAGCACAGGCAGGTCATGTTCAACAAATGATGGAAGATGATCAAGAAGCTCCACCGACGATGGATGCCGCATTGAGCATGGACTTGAACCGCATAATGGATATATACGGTGATGAACTCCATGACCGTATTCGTACAATTACAAATGATATTGATGACCGTATTAACATTGAGACTCATCCTCAATCTTTTATCAATGCTCTTGAAAGAGAAGCTGCAGATCAGCGTTCAATTAGGATTAGTACCGCTTTAACAGAAATGGTAACTAATTTACGGGAAGCCAACCAAACTTTACGTGCAGCTCCAGGTCAACTTGAGAATGACCTCGCAGGTGGTGACTGGATAGCGGAAGAAGAACCAGTCAATCATCGGTACAACGCATCATTAAGCCGTATTGACTCGGCAGTGGCATATCCCGACTTTCAGTTTGAGAATTATCGTGCAATGCATGAATCAATCATGAATGGTAATGAGGAGGGAACTCCGTGGCACAATCTTTCCGCTACCGAGCGTAGAAGATTGAATGCATATCTTGATGCCCAATATACACGTCGTATTAACGGAGACTTAGCACCGAACAATCCTCCACCTGAAGGTCATAAAGATGGTGGAGCTATTCATATGGCAGAGGGTGGAATGCCAGAAGATATTCAGCGAGGATTGGATGAAGGACGAATTACTCAGAATCAAGCTGACTATATTCATAATGCAAGACTAAATCCAGTGCCAGAGCATTGGGGTGACCATATGTCTTATCAAGACCGATACAATGAGTCTCTTGAGCCAAGACCAAAGTATGTTCCTCCTACTGAGCAGGAGATTCGTATGAAAGAGTTCTTGGATAAGCAAGACCCGATGAGACAACCTAATGTTGATATGAATCGTGAACAGATTAGAAAACACGCATTTCAAACTGAAAATCCTGCTACCTTCAGAACTAGCCCAGCACGAAGTGGTGGCAGTGGGGGTGGTGGTTACGCTCCTGGATCTAGAAACCCATTTAACCCTGATAGCCCCCTAAACCGCAAAAAAGGCGGTATCATTCGTATGAATCAAGGTGGTACTCCCAATCCAGAAGATACATACGGCACATTCTCTTATACTCCAGACTATTATGCTCAAGTTGCAGATAATATAAGCCCTGAAGGTCGCAGTGGGGGTTATAATGATGCAGCGCGTCATGTTCTTGCAGCTGCTGATTTGACTCGTAGAATTGAAAGTGTACCGTTAATTGGTAAATACATTGCTGACCCTATAGTGAATGCTGCTGGGCATGTACATGAATATGCCAATTATTTAGAGAACATTGGTGGTAAAAAGCCTCAAACCATCGAGGACATGCAACAAGATCTACACAACAATGCAGTAGGTAGGAAGTTAGGTGCAGGCTCTAAGAGTTTTCAAGAAATCATAGACAGAACTCCAGCCGTGCTAGACGTAGCCCCTTACCGAAAAGAAGAAGGTAAAGTATTTGTGCGTAATCCAAATGAAGTAAAAACACCCTATAAACCATTTGGTGCATTTAATGAGGGTGGTTCGGTTAATACTGATGACATGCGTTACGAATTATTAAGGAAGAACTAATGGCCACTCAAATGCCGATACCGCAAGACTATAACCGCCATATTGATGGTGTAGAAGACGATACTGATGATGAATCCATCTATGAAATATTAGATGAAGAATCAGATGTAGAAGAATTGCCAGATGGTTCGGCTATCGTTCGTTTAGAAGACTTAAAAGGACCAGAAGACAATCCAGACTTCTATGAGAACCTTGCAGATTCAAGTATAGATGCTTGGGAATTAGATAAAATTGCTATAAAGTATCTCGACTTAATCGAGAAAGATAAAGAAGCTCGAGAAGATCGCGATAAACAATACGAAGATGGTTTACGTAGAACAGGCTTGGGGCAAGATGCTCCTGGCGGTGCTCAATTCGCTGGAGCCTCAAAGGTAGTGCATCCAGTAATGGCAGAAGCCTGCGTAGACTTTGCAGCGCGGGCAATCAAAGAGTTATTCCCAGCTGACGGACCAGTAAGAACTAAAATCATTGGCGAGGCTACAGAGGAAAAAACTGCTCGGGCAGAGCGCAAACGTGATTATATGAATTGGCAGTTGACCGAGCAGATTGAAGAGTATAGAGATGAAGAAGAGCAAATGCTCACTCAACTCCCACTCGGTGGCTCACAGTATATGAAGATGTGGTACGATGAACGAAAGAAACGTCCATGTGCGGAGTTTGTCCCGATTGATAATATCTACCTACCCTTCGCTGCTGGTAACTTCTATACCGCTGCACGAGTTACTGAGGTGCAAGACATAACTCAAGAAGAATTTGACATTCGTGTCAATTCTGGGCTTTATGCAGACTTAGAAGTATACCGTGCTAGTCAAGAGCCTGATGAGTCAAAAGCTGAAAAGGCGAATAACAAGATTGAAGGTCGCAGTTCACAAGCTGACAATATTGACGGTATCCGCAGAGTATTTCATATCTTTACATGGTTAGAATTAGAAGATGATAACCTAAGTAAAACAGAACGCGCACCTTACATTCTAATGATTGATGAGAATGAACGCTCAGTCGTAGGTTTATACAGAAACTGGGAGGATGGTGATGATACCTTCACTAAGTTGGACTGGCTTATTGAGTTTAAATTCATACCTTGGCGTGGTGCTTATGCTATTGGCTTACCTCATCTTATTGGTGGGCTTAGTGCTGCTCTCACTGGTGCTTTACGTGCTTTATTGGACTCCGCACATATTAACACCGCGCCCACAATGCTCAAGCTTAAAGGGGCTAAAATCAGTGGTCAATCGACTGTTATTGAGCCTACGCAGGTTTCTGAGATTGAAGGAGCGCCAGGAGTAGACGATATTCGTAAGATTGCTATGGCTGTGCCTTTCAATCAACCGAGTCCTGTCTTATTTCAACTTTTAGGCTGGTTAACTGCAGCTGCAAAAGGAGTGGTAACCACTGCAGAAGAGAAGATTGCTGACGCAAGTAATAATATGCCTGTCGGAACTGCTCAAGCTCTAATTGAGCAAGGCTCAGTAGTGTTCTCATCAATCCATTCGCGATTACATGACTCACAACGCAGAGTATTCAAGGTTTTAACCCGCTTAAATCGCTGGTATCTTGATGAACAGCGTAAAACTGAGATTGTTGCAGATTTAGAAATCACTCAAGAGGACTTTACTTATAATTCTGACGTTATTCCTGTCTCTGACCCACATATTTTTGCTGAAAGTCAGCGTTATGCACAGATTCAAACCCTCGCAGCGCGTGCACAGGCTAATCCAGACCTATATAACCGCATAGAAGTTGAAAAGCGCATTCTCAAGCAGATCAAAATACCTGATATCAACGGAATTCTGCCCGATCCGCATGAAGTTGAGAATATGAACCCAGCTTTAGAGAATGTATCAATGACCCTCGGCAGACCAGTAGGTGCATTCCCGAATCAGGATCACCTCGCTCACTTCTTGACCCATTTGTCTTATGCAAAAGATCCAATTTTTGGGGCTAACCCAATTGTGGCTCCTCAATTTGTGCCTGCTTGCCTTGAGCATTTAAAGCAACATTTAACGCTATGGTATTTGAATCAAGTAGACGGATATGCTAGTGTGGCACTTGGTAAACCCTTCAATGCTCTAAAAGTACAAGAGGTTATTCAAGAGGCTCAAAAACTATTGGCTGTAGCTACGCAGCACGTTCATCAAGACTCTGCTCAAAACCTAGCTGAAGTAGGTCAAGGTATTCAAGGGATGATGCAATTGATGAAGACTCTACAACAGCAACAGCCTCTACCACCTACTGACCCTAATATCATAGCTCAGGTTAATGCCCTCACACAAACTGCTATGGCTGAGACTACACGCAAACAGGCTGTGGATTCTGCTGAACTTCAATTGAAAGCGCAGAAACAGAATCAAGATGCGCAAGAGAAAGAGGCTCAAATTGTGAGTCAGCAACAGATCGAAGCTGCAAAATTGACACATGACGTAAATGTTATGACGATTGAAAAACAATTTGAAGCTAAGCAGGCAGAAGTTCAGCATCAACAAGCGATGCAGCAAGCAGCGCAGCAACATGTTCAAAATACGCAACAATCCGCTCAAGAAGCCGAGCAATCAGCAATGCAACAGCAATTAGCAGCGCAAACAGAAGCACAACAATCTACAGCAGCACAACCTACTCAAGGAGAATTAAATGTCTGAAGCAATTAGCGCACACAAAAAGATGGCAATGGGAATCACAGAAGGTAATGTGATGAAAAAAGGCGGTAAAGTAAAGAAATATGCAAATGGTGGGGCTGTTGCTGAAAGCAAAGCAGCTAATCTGCCAGCTAAAGGTTCACCACTTAAAGCTGATTTTAATGCGGGTAAAATTAAAGTTGCCACCATGAAAAAAGGTGGTGCAGCTCGTGGTCGTTGATTTAATTGGTAAGCTAAAGAATAGGCGACTTGAAATCGCCCTTTCTCTTGCTGAAGGTGGGGCTATTAATATGGAAAGCTACCATCGCCTTGTAGGAATCAATTTAGGGCTTGCAGAAGCTCTTGATATGATTGACGAATTACTGAAAGAGCAAGACAAAGATTTGTAGTAAAACCGCTCTGTATAGAGCTTTTAAAAGGAGAGTCGCATGACTTTTGATGTAGAACAAACGCTGCAAGAAGCATTCCCTGCAGTTGATCCAATGATCACACCCTTTGGTGCTCGTGTACTAGTTCAGCTACGTGCCGTCAAAGAAAAAGTATCCAGCGCGGGTATATTACTCCCGTCTGAAACCAAAGAAACTGAAAAATGGAATACCCAAATCGGCAAAGTTCTAGCCGTTGGTCCTATTGCATTTAAACAGCGAGATACTAGTGAACCATGGCCAGAAGGCGCATGGGCTGAAGTCGGTGACTTCGTCCGTGTAGTTAAATGGGGTGGTGACCGATGGGAGGTCGACTATGTTGATGAAAATGGTTTGAATGGTAAGGCTCTATTTACTTTCTTTAATGACCATGAGCTAATCGGCAAAGTTACAGGGGATCCTCGTGCAATTAAAGCGTTCATTTAAGTTTCGAAAGGAAAACTAGCATGAATCCAACAGATAAAATGGAAACACAATTAGCAGTAGAAGAGTTACAAGATGGCGGTGCAGCAGTACAACTGCCAGATGGTGCATCAAATCCACAATCAACTGCAGAAGAGCATGATGATAATGACTTAGATGCAGGTGGAGATGATAACGATGAAGACCGCGAAAAGATTCGAGAGGCTAGACGTGAAGAACGTCGCTTGAAAAAGCAAATTCATCGTGAAAAAGTTAAAGAATCAAGTTCTCTTATCAATGCCCTAAAAAGACAGAACTCTGAACTATCTAACCGCTTAGCAGTTGTAGAGCGTAAAAGTTCAGGTGCTGAATTAGCTAGAGTTGATAAAGCAATTGAGGATGCTGGTGTTCAAGTTGAATATGCTAAGATGAAGCTATCCGAGGCAGTAGCTCAACAAGATGGGCAGGGAGTCACCCGCGCTCAGGAACTCTGGTATGAATCTAAGCGTAAACTTGAATCTCTTGAGAGCGTTAAGCACAATGCAACTCGCCAAATCAACCAACCACAACAGCAAAACATTCAAGTACCAGATCCTATGGTGCAAAAAATGGCTGCTGATTGGATGGAAGATAATCCATGGTATGACCCACGCGGTGGTAATGAGGAATCTCAGATTGCTCAAATCGTTGACAAAAAACTTACAGATGAGGGTTACGACCCAACTTCTGAAGATTATTGGGACGAACTAAGCGACCGCCTAAGCAAGTATATACCTAAACAAAGCCCTAGCGGTTCTAAACCCCAACAGAGACCAAGATCAGTTATGACCAGTTCAGGTAGAGATACTACAGCTACTACTAAGTCCAATGAATTCAGGATTAGTCCAGAGCGTGTGGCAGCAATGAAAGAAGCGGGTGCTTGGGAAAATCCTGAGTTACGTAAAAAGATGACACAGCGGTTCATAGATTATGACCGCGCAAATAAGAATAGAGGTTAATCATGAGTGATGATCGTTTGAAGAAAAATACTACCGCAGGTCGTGAAACTAGAGCCTCTCAGGATGTAAGTCGTGAGCCACCTGAGTCTAAAATGGTTTCATCTGATGAACGTCGTCGGATGTTTCGGTCAGAGTGGCAACAAGAAGCTTTACCAACAGTGCCTGAAATTCCTGGATTTCACCCTTGCTGGCTTTCAACTACAAATCAGTATGACCCTATTCATAAGCGTTTACGTATGGGCTATACCCCTGTAGTTGCGGAGGATGTTCCTGGCTTTGAACATTTGAAAGTAAAGTCTGGAGAAATGGAAGGATTTATCTCAGTTAATGAGATGGTTCTTTATAAAATTCCTAATGATATTTATCAGGAAATCATGCAAGAAATGCATCATGATGCTCCGATGGATGAACAAACCAAGATCAAACTTCAACAAGAACAGCTCTTAAGCGCTAAAGATAATAGCGGCAAACGTCTTGGTAATGTTGAAGGTGATGGTATGGAATTTGATATGAGTAAAAAAGCCCCCGTATTTGAATAAAAGAGGCTATAATTGGTTGCATAATAAGCGCTAGAAGTTTAGCGCTTAGTTCTAAAGAATTCGCAGTACTTAAAATCGCGATAATGTGATTTTGCTAAATCGGCTTTGAACAAAGCTAAAAACCAAAATCTATTAACCATTTTAAGGAGCAATCTATGTCAGCTACTAACGCTCCATTTGGTTTGCGCCCTGCATTCTTTCCAACAGGTTTGGAACGTGCTCAGGCTCTAACAAATGGTATCCCGTCTGGCTATGCGACCAATATTTTAAAAGGTCAGCCAGTCTCGTATTCCGCGAACAGTGGTCAGATCATTCCCGTCGCTACGACTGAAGCCTTTTCAGGTTCATTTCAAGGTGTCGAGTTTACTGATACAACTGGTCGTCGTCGTGTTTCTAATTACTGGCCAGCTAGTACTACAGGCACAAACATCATCGCTTATTTTTATAATGATCAACAAATCGTTTATGAAATTCAAGCTGATGGAGTTGTTGCACAAACTGCTATCGGTAACGAAGCAAACTTCACTAATCTAACGGCTGGTTCAACAACCACTGGTTTGTCCCAATGCACTATGTCTGCTTCTTTAGTAGGCTCTAGTACACAAGGTCAAATGCGTATTGTTGATATCGCACCGTACGTAGACAATAACTGGGGAGACGCTTATACAGTTGTACGTGTACAGATCTCTAAACCTCAGTTTGTTGCCGTCGTAACCGCAATTTAAGGAGAACTGAACTATGGCAGCCCCGATGCGCAGTACGGACTTCCGATCAATAGTTGAGCCTATCCTCAACGAATCTTTTGACGGTGTCTATGACCAACGTGCCGATGAATGGTCCACGGTTTTCCGTGAACAGTCAGGCATTCCACGTAACTATCATGAAGAGCCAGTATTGTACGGTTTTGGTGCAGCTCCTCAATTGCCTGATGGTAGCCCAGTAAGCTATCAACAAGGTGGTGTGTTATTCCTCCAACGCTATGTATACCAAGTATTCGGCTTGGCATTTGCTTTGACTAAAGTTTTAGTCGAAGATGGTGACCATATCCGTATCGGTCAGGTATATGCAAAACATTTGGCTCAATCATTGATTGAAACCAAAGAGTTGCTATGTGCTAACATTTTGAATCGTGCATTCAATAGTTCGTACACTGGCGGTGATGGTGTAGCATTGAATACAGCTGCTCACCCAATTGTTAACGGCACAACAAGCAATTTGCTTTCCACTGCTGCTAACTTATCCCAGACTTCACTTGAGCAAATGTTGATTCAGGTTCGTCAAGCTGTTGATAACAACGGTAAGAAGATCCGCCTCCAACCATTAAAACTGGTTGTGGCTCCTGGCAACGTGTTCCAAGCAGAAGTATTGTTGAAATCTGTTCTACGCGCTGGTACAGCAAACAATGATATCAATCCAATTAAATCAATTGGCTTGCTACCAG
>SERZ01000290.1_pt1 | contig 35123 bp, 35 predicted proteins | sample 3171461 | NCBI WGS metagenome assembly SERZ01 (sample SAMN06051861, study PRJNA518727) | freshwater metagenome | biome: subpolar coniferous forest; feature: holomictic lake; material: water; isolation source: holomictic Lake 227, 6 m depth | place: Canada: near Kenora, Ontario | collected... | reverse complement strand
AGGACGACAACCCGGTGTTGTACATTGAGGCCCGAGAGATCCAGGCGCGGCGCAAAGCCGGTGGTTTGGTGTGGTTTGACTTCAAAACGCTTTGCGGTGGACCGCGCTCCCAAAATGATTACCTTGAAATTGCCTCTCAGTTTCATACTGTGCTTTTGAGCGATGTGCCATTGATGCCTTCGCGCATGTCATCGGAGGCGCGGCGTTTTACCTGGCTGGTAGACGTGCTTTATGACCGGCGCGTCAAATTAATCATGTCGGCCGCCGTAGCGCCTGAAGAACTTTATACCGAAGGCATGCTGGCCCACGAGTTTCCCAGAACGGTGTCGCGCTTGAATGAAATGCAATCGAGTGAATATCTGGCCTTGGAGCGTCGCGTTGTGGACACCAGCTTGACATGAAAGTTCTCACTTTATGGGGGCTGTTGTTACTCACAAGTGCTTGCAACCTTGCCAATGCATCAGATGCCGAAATCGCTATTCTTACGACGCCGTCTTTGAATAGTGATGCAGAACGAAGTCGCATTCAGGCCGAGCGCGCGCGTGAAGAGGCGCTATTTTTGGCGGCAGAAGCGCAGTGTTACACACGGTTTGCTGTCAGTGATTGCATCAGGCAAGCCCGCAGTCACCGTCGCGAAATGCTGGACAAGCTTCGTCGGCAGGAAGTTTCCATCAATGATGCGGAGCGGAAACTAAAAGCGCTTGAGCAATTCGAGAAGATTCGGGAAAAATCCTCTGTGCAACGAGTCGAAGAAGATTCACTGCGCCGACTCGATGCGCAACAGGCTCAGAAAGAGCGTGAAGACAACGCCGCACAAAAAGCAAACGAGGCCAATAAGGTAAAGCCGGTGCAGTCCAGGGCTCAGCCCGCTTCTGAAGTGAAAAATACAAGCCGGTCACAGGAAGATATTGCCCGTGATCGAAAGCAATACCTAGACAAGCAGAAAGAAGCTGAAGCGCACCGGGCCAGCGTTTTAAAAAGTATCAAAGATAAAACGGAAGAGCCCAAAAAACCTCTGCCGACGTTTCCCTGAACTTAGCTCCCTAGTGGCTCAAGTTTGACGACGACCAAAGATAGATTGTCACCCCCGCCATGGCCACGCGATCGGGCTTTCTCGATCAAGAACTCGGTGGCTTCCCGGGCCGATAGCGTTGAGAGAATGGAGCCAATTTCGGCGTTGGTAAAGTAGTGCCACACACCATCGCTGCAGGCCATCAAGACATCGCCTGCTCGCAGTTTGGGGATGAAATGAGAATCTACGGGCGGGTCGTTTTCTGTCCCCAGGCAACCCATCAGAATATTTGATTGCGGGTGCACACTGGCTTGTTCCTCCGTGATCTCACCTCGATTGACCAAGGCTTGGACATAAGAGTGGTCCATGGTCCGTTTGACGAATTTCCCGGCGTAGAAATGGTAAATACGGGAATCACCGGCATGGGCCCAATAACAATCGCCACCCGGATTAATTAAAAAGGCAGCCACGGTACTGTGCGGTTCTTCTTCGGCCGATATGGCTGTCAATTTAATGACCGTGTGTGCTTCCAGAACGAGTTGCTTCAAAGTGGCATCTGCGTCATCTGTCTCAGGTGAATAGCGTTCAAACAGTTGTTTGGCGGTCAACATGACTTGGTCTGATGCTTTGCGTCCACCACTGCGCCCCCCCATTCCGTCTGCCAGCACGGCCAACAGGCATCCGCTGACTCTGGAGTGGCTCAGCAAGATGACCTGATCTTGCTGGTAGTCACGGTCACCTTTGTGGATGCCGGTTGATGCGGTGAGTCGGTAGCCTTTGGACATGATGATCTGCTTAAAAGCGAAGGTCTCTTAAATATGTACTAAAGTCGTATTATCAAGCCAACCCTGTACTTCCAACAGACCGAATACCTCGGTTTTCCCCATATAGATATTTTGGACTCGAACCTGAACTCCCCTGAACGTCGGCTGATTGATCTCCGGATTGAACACGGAGATCTTGATGCCATGATTGACCGGGCAAGCGAAAACCCGCTGGATGAACTCTTGTTGCGGCGTTTGAAAAAAAGACGTTTGGGCTTGCGTGATGAGATCATTCGAATTGAGCGCATCGTCACCCCTGACGAACCGGCCTGAATCATGAGTTTGCAGGAGGTGGTGGGTGATGCGTTCACGCCAGATGGACTGTTGTCGCGGACGATCGAAGCCTTTATGCCCAGGGCGGGTCAAACCGAGATGGCATCGGCTGTAGCACGTACGATTGACAACGGTGGTGTACTTGTTGTCGAGGCTGGAACCGGCATTGGCAAAACTTTTTCGTACTTGGTGCCAGCGCTTCTTAGTGGAAACCGAGTGCTCGTTTCCACTGCCACAAAAACGCTGCAAGACCAGTTGTTTGGTCGTGATATACCGCAGTTGGTCAAAGTTCTGGGCTTGCCCGTGCGCACCGCATTGCTCAAAGGGCGAAGCAGCTATTTGTGTTTGTACCGTTTGGAAATCGCCCGGCATGACCTCAATTTACCGGAGCACTTGGCAGCGCGGACGCTGGCCAAGGTTGAACAGTGGGCTCAGGTGACACAAACCGGCGACTTGTCTGAGTTGCCGGGACTTGACGAGCGGTCGCCTGTGATTCCATTCGTGACCTCTTCGCGTGACAACTGTCTGGGGGCGCAATGTCCACAATTTCGTGACTGCCATGTCAATCTTGCTCGCCGTAAGGCGCTTGCGGCCGATGTGGTGGTGGTGAATCACCATCTTTTTTTTGCTGATTTGGCGGTGCGTGACTCTGGTGTAGCCGAGTTGCTGCCATCGGTTCAAACCGTTATTTTTGATGAGGCGCATCAACTCAACGAAACCGGCGTCCAGTTCATGGGCAATCAACTGACAACGGGTCAATTACTGGACTTTGCCCGTGACTTGATGGCTGTTGGATTGCTTCATGCGCGTGGTTTACTGGATTGGCATGCGCTTGCTTCTGAGCTTGAGCACGCAGCACGTGACTTGCGGCTGGTTGTTGGTAAGTCGTATCCGGGCGCCAAACTGCGATGGGTTGGAGAATCTCCAGAATTGGTCGATGCAATAGAGTGGAAAGAAGCTATGGATGCGGTTCACGCTTCTTGCATCAAGGTCAACTTTGGGCTCGAAACAGTCAGTGAAATCGCCCCTGAACTGGTGCGGTTGAGTGAGCGTAATCAGGAATTTATTGATCGTATCAATTTTTTCTCGGGAAGTTGTCAACTTGATTCAGTGCGCTGGCTGGATGTTGGCATTCAATTGAGACTGGTTGAGTCGCCGTTAGATATTTGCAATACGGTCAAATCTCGAATGATCCAGGCCAACGATGAGTTGGTGGGTCGAAAGTCCTGGATTTTCACCTCGGCCACCTTGGGTAATGACGCCAAGTTACGCTGGTTTACTGAGCCATGTGGCCTGGATGAGGCTGAAATTTTAAAAGTGGAGAGTCCGTTCGATTATTCAGCGCAGGCAGTAGTTTATGTACCCCAACATTTGCCCAAACCCAATGACCCGACGCACAGTGCACAGGTCGCTGAGTTTGTCGCCAATGCTGCCGCCGTTATTGGAGGCCGCACCCTTGTCTTGACCACGACCTTGCGAGCGCTGAAAGTTGTTGCCGATTCATTACGCCAATGGTTTTCAAATTCAAAAAATTTGGATATTCTTGAGCAGGGAGAAATGCCCAAGCGGGAACTGATAGAGCGCTTTCGTCTTGGCAATCAGGACGGCCGCGCAGGCTGCATTCTGGTCGCTTCGGCTTCCTTTTGGGAGGGCGTGGACGTGCCTGGTGACGCATTACAGATGGTGGTTATTGACAAGCTACCATTTCCGCCGCCCAGCGATCCACAAGTAGAAGCGCGATCAAAACGACTTGAATCAAACGGTAAAAGCGTTTTTAACAGTTACTTTATGCGTGAAGCCGCTTTGGCACTCAAGCAAGGTGCCGGTCGGTTGATACGGCACGAGTCTGATCGCGGTATTTTGGTGATTTGCGATACCCGTGTGTCGTCGATGGGCTATGGACGGCGGTTGTTGGCGGCACTGCCGCCCATGCGAAGAATCAACTCTGAAGCGGAAATGGCAATCGAGCTAAACGCCCTTACCAGACCTTCCACCATGGATCCGAGTTGGATTTGAAGCCACGGGTCAGGAATTCAGTTTGGGGATAGTTCTTCTCCAGCACTCGTTTGGCATCGTCACGCAGTTGAGTCATGCCAAGGGCGTCGTAAGATTTGACGATGATGAACAGTGCTTCTTCCAGAGCTGGCATGCCTTGGTAGTCAGAAACCACGATTTGGGATCTGTTGATCGCGGCAACATAAGCACCCCGGGTAAAGTAATAACGCGCAACGTGAACCTCATACTGCGCCAATGAGGTCACGATATACGTCATGCGCAGAGTGGCATCTGGTGTATAGCGAGAGGCTGGAAAACGTGTCACCAACTCCTTGAATGACTCAAAAGATTCTTTGGCTGCCTTTTGATCTCGTTCTGCCAAATCTTGCCGGGTAACGGCTGAAAACATGCCGAGGTCATCGTTGAAATTGATAATGCCCTTGAGATACAAGGCGTAGTCAAGCGCCGGGCTGGCTGGATGCAATTTCATGAACCGATCAAGCGTTGCAATTGCTTGGGCTGTTTCGCCGGTCTTGTAATTGGCGTAAGCCTTGTCAAGTTGAGCCTGCTGAGCCAACGGGGTTCCGGCTGCACGGCCTTCGAGCTTTTCGAATAAGGCAACGGCTTTGTCGTAGGCGCCAGCATTCAACTCATCTTTGGCCTCGGCGTAGATCTTGTTGGGGCTCCATGAAGCCGTTTTATCTTCTGGGGTGGAGGCGCATCCTGCCAGAAACAAAGCTGCACCTGCCAGCGAACAGGCGCAGACAACCGATAATTTGGCTAGAAGCATGAAGGACAACTTTCTTGAAAAATACCGAATTGATTATATCGAGTGAGATTGATATCGAAGACATGGATGACCGTGCTGATGCCGGGCCAGATATAGAGTTACGTCATCTGATTTTTGGCGAAGCGCAGCATGGCGCGCGCCTGGACCGGGCTTTGGTCGAACTGGTGCCAGAATTTTCGCGCAGTTACTTGCAGCAATTAATTGATTTGGAAGGCGTGACGATCAATCAATCAGTGGTTCGAAAACCTTCGACGCGAGTTAAGGCGGGTGATCTTGGGGTTATTGAGTTGCGACCTACACCGCAAAGCCAGGCGTTCAAACCTGAAGTTATGGCGTTGGAAATTGTGTTCGAAGATGAACATCTCATGGTGATTAATAAACCAGCTGGACTGGTTGTTCACCCTGCGCCCGGAAACTGGAGCGGAACTTTGCTCAATGGTTTATTGGCGTATGACGAAAAAGCCATTAATTTGCCACGTGCCGGAATTGTTCACCGACTTGACAAAGATACCAGTGGCTTGATGGTGGTGGCGAGAACGCGCCCTGCCATGGATGCCTTGATTCGATTGATTGCGGCGCGTGACATGAGTCGACAGTACTTGGCATTGGCTCATAAAAATTGGCTTGGACCCCGTAGTCGGGAGGTGAATGCACCCATCGGTCGTGATCCACGCAATCGTTTGCGAATGGCTGTGGTCGATCTGGAAAAGAATGCTGGGAAGCTGGCGCGGACAGATATTGAACTCCTGCAGAATGGAAGCCAAGGATGCTTGGTCCAATGCTCGCTGCATACGGGTAGAACGCATCAAATTCGTGTTCACATGGCCTCTCTCGGGCATCCATTGGTTTCAGATTTGGTCTACGCTGGTGCAGTGGCCGCCGATATGCAACGGCAGGCGTTGCATGCTTGCCGCCTGTCCTTCATCCATCCAGTGACTCAAGAACTCATGCTTTTCAAGTCTAAATTGCCCGTTGATTTTGAAAACGCCTTGAGGCTTTGGGGTCTAAGTTACAATCAAACCTAGTTTTTTAAGACTGAAATCCCGGCAAGCCGCCGGTGATGCGCTGCAGATTCATCAATTTGCCTTGAGCGCTCCTACGATCCATTTTGAATTGCGCACCTTTATTGGTGCCTTCCTGGAATATCAATACCATGAATACGGCGGATGCCAAGCGCGTATTAGAAACCGCCTTGATTTGCTCTCAGCAGCCCTTGCAAATGCGCGATATGCGTGTTTTGTTTGATGATGGGTTGGGCGTTGACACGCTTAAAGTTCTGCTCCGAGAGTTGCAGCAGGAGTGGTCGCAACGCGGGGTTGAGTTGGTCAGTGTCGCCACGGGATGGCGTTTTCAGAGTCGCCCAGAAATGAGGGTCTATCTGGATCGTCTGCACCCGGAAAAGCCCCCTCGTTATACCCGTGCCACGTTGGAAACTCTCGCAATCATTGCTTACAGGCAACCCGTGACCCGTGGGGATATTGAGGACATTCGCGGTGTAACTGTTAATTCGTTACTTTTGAAACAACTTGAAGACAGGGGCTGGATTGAGGTAATTGGGCATAAAGAAGCGATTGGAAGACCCGCTCTTTTTGCAACCACCAAGCATTTTTTAGAAGATTTGGGCCTCGAAACACTGGATCAGTTGCCTTTACTGGATTCTCCAGTCCTGCAGACTGGTCTGATGGAGCAACTCAATAAAAGCGAGCCAGACTTTCAAGCCGAGCTTGATATTTCACCCGCTATGACTTCACCGGACAATAACGGCGACATGGCACAAGCAGCAACCACAACTGATGAGATCAGTTCTGGAGGCGAATTATTTTTCTTGACGGGAACTCAACCATGACCGCAAATATTTCCGATACGTCAGTATCTATTAAAGTAGATTCAGAAATCAAGCCTGAACAAGCCAAAAAAATTGAACCAGTCGCCACGGGTATTCGCTTTGATGATGTCGTTTCGGGTCAATTTGACGCAGACGAAGAGCGCGAAGATCTGGCTCCAAGCAAACGAGTTTTGGCGCCGATGGCTGAAACACCCAAGTTGCATAAAGTTCTTGCGCAAGCAGGAATGGGATCGCGGCTTGAAATGGAGCAGTTGATTTTGGAGGGCCGTATCACGGTCAATAACGAGCCAGCCCATATTGGCCAGCGCGTTCAAATGGGTGATCACGTCAAAGTCAATGGCAAGCCGATCAGATTCCGTATCGAAGCCCCACCACCGCGCGTCATTGCTTATCACAAGCCCGTGGGTGAGGTGGTTACGCATGACGATCCACAGAATCGGCCCACCGTATTTCGCAGACTTCCCAAGTTGTATCAGGGCAAGTGGCAGTCGGTCGGTCGCCTTGATCTGAATACGGAGGGTTTATTGCTTTTTACCAGTTCGGGTGAATTGGCCAATAATTTAATGCACCCTCGTTTTGGCTTGGAGCGCGAGTATGCGGTCCGTGTTCTCGGTGCCTTGAATAAGGATGAGAAACAACGACTCCTTGATGGTGTGAAGTTGGATGATGGCGCTGCACAGTTTGGCTCGATCGAAGAGGGTGGTGGTGAAGGTTCAAACTGTTGGTACCGAGTCACTATTTCTGAAGGCCGCAACCGAGAAGTTCGCCGTATGTTTGAGGCGGTGGGACATGCCGTTAGCCGTTTAATTCGCATCCGTTACGGTGCTATGGTTTTGCCGCGTGGACTCAAACGTGGCGCATGGATGGAATTAGACGAAGGCGATATCAAGTCATTGATGAAAGTGGCTGGAAATCGTGATTCAAGAGAATCTGCAGATGAATCAGGCCAAGGTAATTTGCCTGTTCTACGACGTGATGCCTCTGATAAAGCATCTGCGCCTCGAAATCGAAGTCGCGGTGTTCGAGGCAGTGGACCCCGCAGCTCAGGAACAGGGCAACGGAGCATGGGCTCGGGCGCAACAAAAAATTCTGGTCAAGGCGGAGCCACCCAACCTGATCCCCTGAAAACGGCTTTTGGCTACATCGGTGCCGACAGCTTTACAAGGCAAAGACAGGATCAGGGGCAGCAACGTGGGGGTGGAGGCTCTGGAAATGGGCAACGCAGAGGTGGAAAGAGTCGTTGAAAAGCGCTCAAGCGTAATGGTGTGAACCTTATTTGACCTCGCGCCAACATCAAGCGGTATTTCCCTGAATTTATCAATTACCGGGATGCACGGGTTAAAATTTGAGGCTTCGCCCGGTGGGTTGAAATTTAAACAAATTGTCCAGGAAAAACTATGACTATCGAACGTACTCTCTCCATCATCAAGCCTGATGCCGTTGCAAAAAACGTAATTGGCCAAATTTACGCACGCTTTGAAGCTGCAGGCTTAAAAGTTGTTGCCGCCAAGATGGTTTCATTGTCCCGTGGTGAGGCTGAAGCCTTTTACTCGGCTCACAAAGAGCGTTCATTCTTCAAGGATCTCGTTGATTTCATGGTTTCAGGCCCCGTCATGGTTCAAGCCCTCGAAGGTGAAAACGCTGTGTTGAAGCACCGTGACCTCATGGGCGCGACTGATCCGAAAAAAGCGGCTGCTGGAACCATTCGTGCTGACTTTGCTGACAGCATTGATGCCAATGCAGTTCATGGCTCTGATGCTGTTGACGCTGCTGCCGTGGAGATTAGCTTTTTCTTCCCCGGCATGAACATTTACTCGCGATAATTTAAAAAATGACGGTCAATCTACTCGATTACGATCTCGAGGGCTTGGCCGTTTTTTGTGAGCGGCTCGGTGAGAAGCGTTACCGTGCGGTTCAGTTATTTCGCTGGATTCACCAAAAAGGTGCCTCCAGTTTTGATGAAATGACTGACCTTGCGAAGTCATTTCGTGAGAAGCTAAAAATGTCCGCGCATATCAAGGCGCTCGATGTCATTTCTCAGCACATCTCCTCGGATGGGACCATCAAATGGTTGTTTAGCGTGGGTGGCGGGGATGCGGTCGAATCTGTATTCATTCCAGAAGATGATCGGGGAACTCTTTGTATTTCTTCGCAAGCAGGTTGTGCCGTGGGTTGTCGTTTTTGTTCGACTGGCCACCAAGGTTTTAGTCGAAACCTGAAAACGGGTGAAATCCTAGCTCAACTTTGGTTTGCAGAGCACTTCTTGCGAACACGCTTTAACAAAGTGGAGCGTGTGATTTCAAATGTGGTGATGATGGGTATGGGCGAGCCCTTGCAGAATTACACTGAATTAGTGCCGGCGCTTCGTGTCATGCTGGATGATCACGGTTATGGGTTGTCTCGTCGAAGAGTAACGGTGTCTACATCGGGTGTCGTGCCTATGATGGATCGTCTTGCCCTCGATTGCCCAGTAGCCCTGGCTGTTTCATTGCATGCACCAGATGATGTCCTTAGAGATAATCTCGTACCACTCAATAAAAAATACCCCATTGCTGAATTGTTGGATGCCTGCAATCGCTATCTGGTGCACGCCCCGAGAGACTTTATTACTTTTGAATACTGCATGCTAGATGGCGTTAATGATCAGGTTGATCATGCCAATCAGTTGGTAAGTCTTGTTCGTAAACATTCGAGTGGCGGTGTTTGGTGCAAGTTCAATTTAATCCCTTTCAATCCTTTTCCGGCCTCTGGTCTAACTTGTTCTTCACCGGCTCAAGTTAAGACTTTCGCAAGCATTTTGAGTGCTGCAGGCATAGTCACAACCATTCGGAAAACACGAGGTGACGATATTGATGCTGCTTGCGGTCAACTTGCCGGTGACGTCAAGGATCGTACCGGTATAAGTCAGCGAATTGCCCGTCAACGTACTTTCATGCTAAAGCCCATATCGGCTGAAAGCAAATAAGTCTGGGAGACTTGAGTCATGAAAATGAATACGATCCATTGGATGAAAATCAGATTTTGGATGCTTTACGCCTGTTTACTTGTTTCTGGCTTGAGTAGTATTTCTGGTTGTGCTGCCAAGTTAAATGATTCAGGTCCATCGGGCGACCGAATTGAAATGGTGACCGACTCCGATGAGCCAGATACGCGTAAACGTGCACGAATCCGCTTAGAACTAGCAGTGGGTTATTTTGAGCAGGGTCAAACAACGATTGCATTAGATGAGCTCAAGCAATCCATTGCTGCAGATCCAACATACAGTGATGCTTACAGTTTGCGTGGTTTGATTTATATGCGTCTCAATGATTTCAGGTTCGCAGAAGAAAGCTTTAAGAAGGCACTTTCGCTGAGTCCTCGTGATTCAAACGTCATGCACAATTTGGGTTGGTTGTTGTGTCAGCAGTCTCGATTCCCTGAGGCAAACCAGTTGTTTTCTCAATCACTTTCAAATCCTCAATATGGGGAGCGTGCCAAGACTTTTAGAGCTCAAGGTTTGTGTCAGGTAAGGGCAGGGCACAACGCAGAAGCAGAAATTAGTCTGCTGAAATCTTACGAGTTTGATGCAGGCAATCCTATAACCGCTTACAACTTGGCAACTTTGCTATTTCAACGCGGTGATTTCGTTAAGGCTCAGTTTTATGTGCGGCGCCTCAACAACACAGAGTTAGCCAATGCAGAGTCACTTTGGCTTGGTATAAAAGTAGAGCAAAAAATTGAGAATCGAGATGCCATGCTGCAACTTGCTGCGCAACTGGTAAAACGTTTTCCGCAATCCCGTGAAGCTGGCGCATACCAACGAGGCGCTTTCGATGAGTGAAGAAATTATTAATACCAATATAAATATGGATCGTACTCAAGAGTCAACTTCACAGTTGTCAGGTGGGGCTATGTTGCGTAAGGCACGTGAAGAAGCTGGCTTGCACATTGCCGCCTTGGCAGTTTCGTTAAAAGTGCCTGTTAAAAAGCTGGAAGCCCTTGAAACTGATCGCTTTGATTTGTTGCCAGATACGGTTTTCGTTCGTGCCCTGGCCGCCAGTGTCTGTCGTACTTTGAAAATTGACTCTGCCCCAATTTTGGAGAGGCTACCTCATTCGACGTCACCTCGACTTAAATCAGATGAGTCAGGTATCAACACCCCTTTTCGACCGGCTGGAAATGGGTCTTCTTTTGTCTTTATGAGTCAGCTTTCCAAACCGCTTGTTTTGGCTGTTTTGACTTTGCTGGTTGGTGCAGTAGTTATTATTTTCGTCCCTTTTAATCTTCCCTCAGGGATGTTTTCTACTCAAAAATCTGATGTCGCGCCATTAATTTATCCTGTTCCAAGTGCTTCCTCAGAAGCAAGCGTGAATGTAAATCAAGTAGTGACCGATGCATCAGCTTTGCCGCCGTTATCTGGCGTATCAAGTCCGGTTTTAACAAGCGAAGTTGCTGCCAGTGCCGTATCTGCGCCTGCTTCTTCCGTGCTGATGCCATCTGTAGCCGCTAATCTTGCAGGTACTGGCTCAACGACAGGAACGCTAGTCTTTAAGGCGCGGGGCGTCTCTTGGGTTGAAGTAATAGATGCTAAAGGTGTCGTGCAATTGCGTAAGACGATGGCTGAGGGCGAGAGCGTTGCAGCATCGGGTGTCATGCCGCTTTCTGTCGTGGTTGGCCGTGCCAGTAATATGGAAGCTCAAGTTAAGGGTCAAACCTTTGACTTGTCAAGCGTAGCAAAAGATAACGTTGCCCGTTTTGAGGTGAAATAGTGGACACTTTTTTGCCAATTAAAGCAGCAAATCCCAAGGCTCGAAACTCGCTGCAAGCGAGTGTGGTTTGGGGCTCGAAGGTCGTCACCATTGGTGGTGATGCGCCTGTGCGAATTCAGTCCATGACCAATACTGATACCGTTGATGTCATTGGTACCGCTATCCAAGTGAAGGAATTGGCGCTTGCAGGGTCTGAGTTGGTGCGGCTGACGGTGAACACACCAGAGGCGGCACAGGCAGTGCCGTATGTTCGAGAGCAACTTGACCGAATGGGGATAGATGTTCCTCTCATCGGTGATTTTCACTATAACGGTCATCGGCTACTTTCGGATTACCCCGCGTGTGCCCAAGCGCTGTCAAAATATCGAATCAATCCTGGCAATGTCGGCAAAGGTGACAAGCGCGATAAACAGTTTGGACAAATGATCGACGCGGCCATGAAGTGGAATAAACCAGTTCGAATCGGTGTCAATTGGGGGAGTCTGGATCAGGAGTTACTGGTCAGTTTGATGGATGAAAACAACCGTCGAGCTATCCCTTGGGATGCGAAACCTGTGATGTATGAGGCGTTGATAACCTCTGCTTTGGCGTCTGCTCATCTTGCTGAAGAGATGGGTTTAAGTAAAAACCAAATCATTCTTTCGTGCAAAGTGAGTGGTGTTCAAGATCTTGTATCTGTCTATCGTGAATTGTCCTTACGTTGCAACTATCCACTGCATCTCGGTCTTACCGAAGCGGGTATGGGTGCAAAGGGCGTTGTTGCCTCCGCTACGGCTCTTTCCATATTGCTGCAAGAAGGGATTGGGGACACCATTAGGGTTTCCTTGACGCCTCAACCAGGTGAAAGCAGAACTCAGGAAGTGGTGATCGCCTGCGAAATTTTGCAATCTCTTGAATTGCGATCTTTTGTTCCCAGTGTGACCGCTTGCCCTGGCTGTGGCCGGACTACGAGCACAACCTTTCAAGAACTGACCAAGCAAATTGAAGATTTTCTAAGGGAAAAGATGCCCGTGTGGCGCAGCCAATATCCGGGTGTTGAAAAGTTGAAGGTTGCTGTGATGGGGTGTATTGTTAATGGACCCGGGGAAAGTAAACACGCTGATATTGGCATCAGCTTACCTGGCACAGGTGAAGCACCCGCGGCACCGGTGTTTATTGATGGTGAAAAAAGTATAACTTTGCGTGGGGATTCGATTTCCCAAGAGTTTCAGAAAATTGTTGAAAACTATATTGAAAAGCGGTTCGGCAATCATTTGATTTCCACCGAGGTGTGATCGAGCTTATGACTAAAAAAGAAAACCCTCCTGCGACAGGAAAACTGACTGGCGTTAAAGGTATGAACGATGTCATGCCACCGGAATCGGCAGCGGTTGAATGGTTGGAAAGTCGTGTTCGATCACTGATGGCCCGATATGCCTATCGAAACATTCGGACCCCGATCGTTGAGAGAACTCCTTTATTTGTGAGAGGTTTGGGAGAAGTTACAGATATTGTCGAGAAAGAAATGTATTCATTTGAGGATCGGCTCAATGGTGATCCATTGACGCTTCGTCCTGAAGCGACTGCCGGTGTGGTGCGGGCGGTGGTAGAACACTCGATGTTGTATGAGGGGGGTAAGCGTCTTTATTACATCGGTCCTATGTTTCGTCACGAGCGTCCTCAGCGTGGGCGCTACCGTCAGTTCGACCAAATCGGGGCAGAGGCGCTTGGTTTTGGCGGTGCTGAAGTAGACGCAGAGTTGATACTGCTAGCCGTTGCCTTGTGGAAAGATGTCGGCTTGACCGACGTTCGCCTTGAGTTAAATAGTTTGGGTCAGCCTCAAGAGCGTGCGGCCCATCGTCAAGCCTTGATTGTTTATTTCGAACAGCACTTGGAATTGCTGGATGAAGATGCAAAGCGACGCCTCCACAGTAACCCCTTGCGTATTCTGGATACGAAAAATCCCGCGATGCAAGCTTTGGTTGAGGCCGCGCCCAGGCCACTGGACTATCTTGGCCGTGAATCACTGGCGCATTTCAATATGTTGAAAGAAATATTGGATGCAAACGGCGTGACATACACCGTTAATCCACGTTTGGTTCGCGGTATGGACTACTACAACCTGACCGTTTTTGAGTTCACTACAGATAGACTTGGTTCACAAGGTACGGTTTGTGCCGGTGGCAGGTACGATTATCTGGTTGAGCAATTGGGAGGCAAGCCAGCACCTGCAGTGGGCTGGGCACTCGGAGTTGATCGTGTATTGGAGCTCATCAAGGAGCAGTGCCTGGGTGTTATTGAACCTACGCTTGATGCGTATGCCATCGTTTCAGATGCGACAGCCTTGCCAATGGTGCTTCAAACACTTCAGACTTTGAGGTCTATGGGTATTAGTGTTCAAATGCACGCCAGTGTGGCTGGCAGTATGGGTAGCATGAAGTCACAATTTAAGCGGGCTGACAGCAGTAAAGCAAGACATGCGCTGATATTCGGCACAGATGAGGTCGAAAAAAACTTGGTAACTGTCAAATCGCTGCGAGAAGGTAGTGGCGAGCAGGTAACCCGGTCAATAGCTGAAATAGCTGACTGGGCATCCACCCTACAATCCATTCCTCTTAACTGAATATTTTCATGGCAAATCAATTAGATCTTGAAGAACAAGAGCAACTCGATCAGCTCAAGCATTTTTGGAAGCAATACGGAAACCTCATTACCTGGGCTTTGATTCTGGTTCTCGGTTTATTTGCAAGCTGGAATTTTTACCAGTATTGGCAGCGCAGCCAGGCAACACAAGCTGCTGCAATGTACGATGAAGTTGAACGGGTGGTTAAGTCCTCAGATGCTTCTAAAATAGACCGTGTCTTTGCGGACATGAAAGACCGTTTTTCGTCAACGACTTATGCTCAGCAGGCCGGTCTTTTGGTCGCGAAACAATATTACAGTGTTGGAAATGTTGAAGCATCTAAAGATGCTTTGAAATGGGTCGCCAATCAATCCTCAGATCCAGGATACCAAGCCATCGCTAAATTACGTTTGGCGGGTGTGTTGATGGACGCTAAAGCTTTTGATGAGGCACTTACACAGTTAAATAGTGCACATCCTGCAAGTTTCGATGCACTTGTGGCTGATCGAAAAGGCGACATTCTTTTGTTGCAAGGGAAAAAGACCGAAGCCATTGCTGAGTACGAAAAAGCATTCAAAAGCTTTGAATCTCGCACCGATTACCGTAAATTAGTTGAGGTTAAGTTGAATTCCCTCGGTATAGATCCCCAGCTCACTGGCGTTGCTGGAGCGGATGTGAAAAATAAGGTAACTGCACCTGCTGTTGTTTCGTCTGCATCTGAAGGTCAAAAGTGAAATTTCACATCTTTTTTTCGACAGCTTCCAAAGTGGTGCTGACCGCTGCCCTTGGCGGGATATTAGTGAGTTGCTCCAGCGGTCCTGAAAAACCTAAGCCTGCAGAATTAACGGCAAACCCAGCTCTTTTTGGGGTACGTTTGGCATGGACTACGAAAATTGGCACTGTCGATTTTCCACTGGACATTAAAGTCAATGGGACTAAGTTCTCGGTCGCCAGCACGGACGGCTTGGTTGGAAGTTTTGACGCGGTGACGGGTGCGGAAGTCTGGCGGACCCATGTGGGAACGCCAATCTCGGCCGGCGTTGGAAGTGATGGTCGATTCGCTTCTGTGGTGACACGCGGAAATGAATTAATTACGCTAGATGCAGGGCGTGAAATTTGGCGTCAAAAACTGTCTGCCCAAAGTTTCACCTCGCCATTGGTGGCTGGCGGACGTGTCTTTGTTCTAGCAGCTGACCGTTCTTTGTCTGCCTTTGATGCGCAGTCTGGAAGAAAGCTCTGGAATCAGCAGCGGCCTGGTGAGTCTTTGATCCTTCGTCAATCTGGTGTGTTGATGGCTGTTGGCGATACGCTGGTGGCTGGCTTTGCCGGACGACTTGTAGGCGTCAATCCTTTAAATGGAACGTCCCGCTGGGAGTCACCTATTGCGTCACCGCGTGGTACCAATGACATTGAACGACTGGTTGATCTGGTTGGACGAGTCAGTCGCGAGGCTGATGTGGTTTGTGCAAGGGCGTTTCAGGCTGCTGTGGGTTGCGTTGACGCCTCACGCGGTGCCCTGCTGTGGACCAAACCAGCGGACGGTTTTGTAGGTGTTCATGGGGATGAAAAATTTGTATTTGGGGTTGAGGGTGATGGAAAGATCATTGCTTGGCGCCGCGCAGATGGTGAGCGAGCCTGGATTTCTGAGCGCTTACGTTTTCGTAGCTTGACTGCTCCTCTTGTGGTTGGTCGGTCAGTTGCTGTCGGCGATGACGCAGGTTTTGTTCATTTGCTGTCTCGTGAAGACGGGTCGGTGCTGACTCGCATTACAACCGATGGTTCCGCTATCGCAACGGCTCCTGTGTTGGCTGGTGGTTCACTGGTGGTTGTCACCCGCAGTGGTGGTGTTTTTGGCTTTAAGCCTGAGTAAGTGTCGGACTTTAATTAATGAAACCAGTTTTGGCCCTTGTTGGCCGCCCCAACGTTGGGAAATCAACGCTTTTTAATCGCCTAACCAAGTCTCGCGATGCGATCGTGGCCGATTACGCAGGTTTGACCCGAGATCGCCATTACGGTAACGGAAAGCAAGGAAAGCACGAGTTCATTGCAATCGATACCGGCGGGTTTGAGCCGGATGCCACCACAGGAATTTTCAAGGAAATGGCTAAGCAGACCCGTCAGGCGGTCGCTGAAGCTGACGTGGTTATTTTTGTGGTCGATGCACGGGAAGGAATTTCAGCCCAGGATCATGAGATCGCTAAATATCTCCGTCGACTTGGAAAACCGTGTGTCCTCGCCGCCAATAAGTCTGAAGGCATGCTTGCTGGCGCGCAACTGGTCGAGTTTTTTGAACTTGGCCTGGGTCAAGTTCACCCTGTTTCTGCTGCACATGGTCAGGGCATCACGACATTGCTTGAGTTAGCTTTTGAGCCTCTTCATCTCGAGGATCCAGAGGACGAAGTTGAGGAACGCGAGCCTGGTGTGATCAAGTTGGCTGTTGCCGGGCGACCTAATGTGGGCAAATCTACCCTGATAAACACTTGGTTGGGTGAAGAGCGCTTGGTGGCGTTTGACCTTCCAGGGACCACGCGCGATGCGATTTCTGTGCCGTTTGAGCGCAATGGTCAAAAGTTTGAATTGGTGGATACGGCTGGCTTGCGTCGCAAAGGCAAAGTTTTCGAGGCCATCGAGAAATTCTCGGTCGTCAAAACACTTCAGGCAATTGAATCTTCAAATGTTGTTCTGTTACTGATTGATGCAACACAAGGCGTCACTGATCAGGATGCTCATATTGCAGGCTATATTCTTGAAAACGGCAGAGCAGTAGTCCTTGCTGTTAATAAATGGGATGCCATTGACGAATACCAGCGCGAGTTGGTCAAGCGTTCCATTGAGACTCGCTTGCCATTTTTGAAGTTTGCAACCTTGCATTTGATATCGGCAACCAAGAGGCAAGGTTTGGGTCCACTGTGGGCGTCCATTGCACAAGCCTACAAAGCGGCTAATTGCAAGATGTCAACGCCCATTTTGACCCGTTTATTGCTTGAAGCAGTACAGTTTCAAAGTCCCAAGCGTTCAGGAATGTACCGTCCCAAGCTTCGCTATGCTCATCAAGGCGGTATGAATCCGCCAGTGATTATTATTCACGGTAATTCGCTTGAGCACGTGACTGATGGCTATAAACGCTTTCTTGAAGGTCGTTTCCGTAAGGAATTTGATTTGGTAGGCACCCCGATGCGTATTGAATTTAAAACTTCTGCCAATCCATTTGCCGACAGATCCGCATAAAAACATTGCGAATTTCGTATCTTTATGTGGGTATGTAAAAGCCTCGGCTGAGATGCCACTTTGCTGTGGTATCGTCCATTTTTATTTTTTTCAATTTACTTAAACACGGAGAATATCGTGAGCAACAAAGGTCAGTTACTTCAAGATCCATTCCTCAACGCTTTGCGTCGTGAGCATGTTCCAGTTTCAATTTACTTGGTCAATGGCATCAAACTGCAAGGGCAGATAGAGTCTTTTGATCAGTACGTTGTTTTGCTTCGCAATACTGTGACACAAATGGTCTACAAGCATGCCATCTCCACCATTGTGCCGGGACGCGCTGTGAACTTTACAACCGGCGAGGGTGACGAGCCTGCAACCGCTTAATGATTCTTCGGCCCCAACCATTCTGGTTGGAGTCGATTTTGGATTGCCTAATTTCGATAGTGAGCTCGAGGAGTTAGGTTTGTTGGCACAGACCGCAGGCCTAAATCCTGTGGCGCGTATGACTTGCAAGCGTAAAGCGCCAGATGCTGCGCTGTTTGTTGGCAGCGGTAAGGCTGACGAAATCAAGTTATTGGCCAATCAGTTAGGTGCCGTTGAGGTCCTATTTGATCAAAGTTTGAGTCCCGCACAGCAGCGCAATCTTGAGAGAAAACTTGAGTTGCCTGTCAATGACCGCACACTTTTAATTCTTGAGATTTTTGGTCAAAGAGCCCGTAGTCACGAGGGAAAGTTGCAGGTTGAGTTGGCTCGAATGCAATACCTCAGCACCCGATTGGTCCGCCGTTGGTCTCATTTGGAGCGCCAGAGTGGTGGTATCGGAATGCGTGGGGGTCCTGGTGAAACCCAGATTGAGCTTGACCGACGCATGATCGGTGAAAACATCAAAAAGATCAAAGATCGTTTGACCAAGGTGAAGCGTCAGCGTCAGACGCAGCGGCGTCAGCGCGAAAGGCGTGACGCTTTTAATATTTCACTGGTGGGTTACACGAACGCAGGCAAATCAACACTCTTCAATGCGTTGGTTAAAGCGAAAGCCTATGCAGCAGATAAATTGTTTGCAACCCTTGACACCACCACTCGCCAGCTTTATCTGGGTGAGGCGGGGAGATCAGTCTCACTTTCCGACACGGTAGGTTTCATACGTGATCTCCCACATGGTTTGATTGATGCTTTTCAGGCGACTTTGCAGGAAGCGGTTGATGCAGATTTGCTGCTTCACGTCGTCGATGTTGCAAGTCCTCATTTCTCAGAGCAGATGGCAGAGGTTCAACGTGTGTTGCAAGAGATTGGCGCCGCTGATATACCCCAAGTGCTTGTTTTTAATAAATTAGATGCCCTTGACGAAACACGTCGTCCTCATCACCTTGTCGATACTTTCGATCTGAATGGTGTTCAAACTCCGCGTATTTTTTTAAGTGCAAAAAATGGAGAAGGTCTCCAAGCCTTGCGGTCTGAGCTTGCCCGCATCGTGATGGGAGGTACTTTGCCAGAGGGCTATGCCGGAGATTTCCCTGAGAGTCATGTGGCAAGCCTTGAGTAGGCACAATTAGATAACGAAACACAAGAGAAGAAGAGATGAAACTTCATTTGCGAAATTTTCGCTGGGCTTTCCTGCCAGAGCGAGTCAGGGGCATGTTCAACCTGAATGATCCACGGTGGGGCCGGGATGAGGGTAAGTCCACTGATGGCGAGAAGATAGAACCACCAACCTCTGATGCCAAGGATCCGGTCAAGCCTGTCAACAACAGCAACGAACGAGGACCAAAGCGGGGCTCAAACCAGGGCCCGCCTGATCTGGACGAGCTTTGGCGTGATTTCAACCGCAAACTCGGGGGCTTGTTCGGCGGCTTGAAAAATGCGGGTCGTGGGTTGCCGGGCGGAACGGGCGGTGGCAATGGTTCTGGTGGTGGTTTCCAACCCGACATGAAGAGCGCGGGCATCGGTGCAGGCTTGATCGTGGGTGTTGTATTCCTGATCTGGTTGGGAACAGGGTTTTTCATTGTTCAAGAGGGCCAGCAGGCCGTCATTACCCAGTTCGGTAAATACAAATCTTCGGTGGGTGCTGGTTTTAACTGGCGGCTACCGTACCCGATACAACGTCACGAGTTGATTTTCGTGACGCAAATTCGCTCAGTTGATGTGGGTCGCGATACGGTCATCAAGGCGACGGGCCTGCGCGAGTCAGCCATGCTCACCGAAGATGAAAATATTGTTGAAATCAAATTCGCTGTTCAGTACCGCCTCAGTGATGCGCGTGCTTTCTTGTTTGAAAGTAAAAATCCGGCCGAGGCTGTGGTTCAGGCTGCTGAAACTGCGGTGCGCGAAGTGGTCGGCAAGATGCGTATGGACAGTGCACTCTCCGAAGAGCGTGATCAGATTGCCCCTCGTGTTCGTGCCTTGATGCAAAAAATACTGGATCGCTACAAAGTTGGTATTGAAGTCGTCGGTATTAACTTGCAACAAGGGGGGGTACGACCTCCAGAGCAGGTGCAAGCCGCCTTTGATGATGTATTAAAAGCAGGTCAAGAGCGCGAACGAGCCAAGAATGAAGCTCAGGCTTACGCCAATGACGTGGTCCCGCGAGCAGTTGGCTCTGCTTCGCGACTGAAAGAAGAAGCTGATGCCTACAAAGCCAAAATCGTCGCTCAAGCACAAGGTGATGCTCAACGTTTCAAATCAGTGTTGGCTGAGTATCAAAAAGCACCGCAGGTTACCCGTGACCGTATGTACCTTGACTCCATGCAGCAGATTTACAGTAACGTGACCAAAGTGTTAGTGGACTCGAAGCAGGGATCAAACTTGTTGTATCTGCCGCTTGACAAGATTATGCAAATGACGGGTCCGGGTTCTACGGGCACTGAGCCTGCGGTGGCGCCCACATCGGCCTCACCTGCGACTGCTCCCATTACATCGACCCCTGATACGCGTGCCCGGGACGTTTCCCGCTCACGTGATCGTGACACACGCTAGGAGCCCAGAATGAACAGGCTAGGTTTTATTTTTTCTTCGCTGTTGGTGGCTCTTGCGCTCGCCAGTTCCATGTTGTTCGTGGTCGATCAGCGTCAATTTGGTGTGGTTTATGCCTTGGGGCAGATTAAAGAGGTCATTACCGAGCCCGGTTTGAACTTCAAATTGCCGCCGCCCTTTCAAAATGTTTCTTATATTGACAAGCGACTGTTGACGCTGGAGACCAGCGACACCGAGCCCATGCTCACGGCCGAAAAGCAGCGTGTTGTGATTGACTGGTATGTGCGTTGGCGCATTTCTGAGCCTACTCAGTACATCCGTAACGTTGGTTTGACCGAGGCCGATGGTGCCAACCAACTTAACCGCGTGGTGCGCAACGCGTTTCAGGAAGAAATCAACAAGCGCACGGTTAAAGAGTTGCTGTCAACCAAACGCGAAGCCATTACGGCTGATGTGAAGGCCGAAGTACTCGATAAGGTCAAGGGTACTAAACCTTGGGGTGTCGATGTGGTTGATGTCCGCATCACCCGGGCCGATTATGTGGATGCAATCACCGAGTCGGTTTACCGCCGCATGGAGGCCGAGCGTAAGCGCGTGGCCAATGAATTGCGTTCAACCGGGGCCGCTGAAGGCGAAAAGATTCGCGCTGATGCGGATCGTCAGCGCGAAGTGACGGTGGCTAACGCCTACCGCGATGCGCAGAAATTCAAAGGCGAGGGCGATGCTGAAGCGGCCCGCATTTATGCCGAAGCTTTTGGTCGCGATCCCCAATTCGCCCAGTTTTATCGCAGCCTCGATGCCTACAAGGCCAGCTTCAATAAAAAGAGCGATGTCATGGTAGTCGACCCCTCTGCTTCAGAATTCTTCAAGGTGTTTCGTGGAAGCACGGCTCTAACACCGCCCAAGAAATGAAATCTTAATTTTGGGTAGCGATACCTTTTGGATGGCGATGGCCTTGGTGCTGGTGATTGAGGGGCTTTATCCCTTTTTGTCACCGCAAGGCTGGCGCCGAATGTTCCTGCAGATTCTTCAACTAGGCGACGGACAACTGCGTTTCTTTGGAATGTGCAGCATTCTTGCCGGTGTGTTTTTGATTTGGTCACTGTTATGAGAAATTCCGGCGTCTAAGCCCGGTAAAATCGCGTTTTTAACAGCCTCCCATAATCACATGTCTGCTTGGGTACTGCCGGATCACATTGCCGATGTTTTGCCTTCTGAAGCGCGGCACATCGAAGAACTTCGTCGCGACTTGTTGGACATGGCGCGTTGCTATGGCTATGAGTTGGTCATGCCGCCGCTGCTGGAACACCTGGAGTCGCTCCTGACCGGTGCTGGCGAAGCGCTAGATCTTCAAACATTTAAATTAGTTGACCAACTCTCAGGTCGCATGATGGGCTTGAGGGCCGATAGTACGCCTCAGGTTGCCCGAATTGATGCGCATTTGTTAAACCGCCAAGGCGTTACCCGGCTCTGTTATTGCGGGCCAGTTTTGCACACACGCCCTGGTAGCCCGCATGCCACGCGTGAGCCCTTGCAGTTCGGTGCTGAAATTTATGGGCATGCCGGGTTGGAAGCTGATCTTGAAACTCTGCTGCTGTCGCTTGATGGCCTCAAGGTCGCCAAGGTTCAGTCACCCAGTGTCGATATGGCCGATGCCCGCATTATCAAAGCCCTTCTGGCTGGAGAGTCTCTTCAATCAGACGCGCTGTCTCAGATTCATTCGGCACTGGCCGCCAAAGACAGTAGCGAGCTCAGTACGCTGACCAAAAATTTCGCGCCCTCTGTGCGCCAGAGTCTCTTGGCCCTGGTTCAACTCTACGGTGATGAAAAAGTCCTGGTTGAGGCTGGAAAACACCTGCAGCCCTTGCCCGCTGTGCAGCAAGCGCTGTCAAGTCTCAAGTGGTTGGCCAGTCAGCTTCACGGTACCAACGTTACTTTTGACCTGGCTGACATGCGCGGTTATGCCTACTACACTGGCACCCGTTTTTCTATCTACGCCCAAGGTGCGAGTGATGCGCTGGTGCGGGGTGGTCGATATGACCAGGTTGGTGCCGTGTTTGGTCGTAATCGCCCCGCTGCTGGTTTTAGTTTGGATGTCAAAGCGCTGGTGGGCGTGCTAGCTGCGCCGCCTTTGCGTGCGGCCATCAAGGCCCCGTGGCGTGATGATGCTGGTTTACGTGTGGCCATTGCGTCATTGCGCGCGCAAGGTGAAACAGTTGTCTGTGTTTTGCCGGGCCATGAGAGCGAAGTTGATGAGTTCCATTGTGATCGCGACCTAATTCAGGTCGCGGGACAGTGGGTCGTGAAATCTGTTTGAGAAATATTTACATGAATGCAACCAAAGGTCGTAACGTCGTTGTCGTGGGCACCCAATGGGGTGACGAGGGCAAGGGTAAGTTGGTCGACTGGCTGACTGAGAGCGCGCAAGGTGTCGTTCGCTTTCAGGGCGGCCACAATGCCGGGCACACCTTGGTGATCAATGGTGTCAAAACAGCGCTGCATTTGATTCCCAGCGGCATCATGCGCCCCGGCGTCAAGTGCTACATCGGCAATGGCGTGGTGCTGTCTGCTGCCAAGCTGTTTGAAGAAATCGAAGGACTTGAAAAAGTCGGTGTCGAATTGCGTTCGCGCTTACGCATCAGTGAGGCCTGTCCTCTAATTTTGCCTTTTCATGCGGCTCTGGATGTCGCCCGCGAAGCGGCTCGCGAGAAAGACGGTAACGCGAAGATCGGCACCACTGGGCGCGGTATTGGCCCCGCCTACGAAGACAAGATTGCCCGCCGTGCGCTGCGCGTGCAAGACATGAAATTCCCCGAACGTTTTGCCCGCAAATTGCATGAATTGCTCGACTTGCATAACCATGTCTTGACCACCTATCTGGGCTCGGCCGCGTTTGATTTTGGCCCGACGCTGGCGCCTTATATGGCCAATGGCCAGGTCCTGTTTCAGCCGGTTTTTGATGAAGCCATGCGCCACGCCGAGTTGCTCAAACCCATGATGGCTGATGTCTCCCGTGAGCTCAACGAGGCCCACCTCAAAGGTGCCAACCTTTTGTTTGAAGGCGCCCAAGGCACCTTGCTCGACGTCGACCACGGCACTTACCCGTTTGTCACGTCCAGCAACTGCGTGGCCGGCAATGCGGCAGCCGGTTCCGGTGTTGGTCCTGGCCTGTTGCACTACATTTTGGGTATTACCAAAGCTTATTGCACCCGCGTTGGCGGTGGACCTTTCCCGACCGAGCTTGACTGGGAAGTTCCTGGAACGCCTGGCTATCACATGAGCACCATCGGTGCTGAAAAAGGTGTTACCACCGGGCGTAGTCGCCGTTGTGGCTGGTTTGATGCCGCCCTGCTGAAGCGCTCAGCGCAGGTCAATGGCCTGACTGGTTTGTGCATTACCAAGCTCGATGTTCTCGATGGACTGAAAGAATTGTTGCTGTGTACCGGTTATGAGCTCGACGGTGAACTGATTGACATCCTGCCCATGGGCGCTGATGACATCGAACGCTGCAAACCGGTTTATGAAACCCTGGAAGGTTGGAGCGACACGACGGTAGGCGTCACCCAGTACGACAAGCTGCCGACCAACGCGCGCCTGTATTTGCAGCGGATTGAACAAGTCACCGGGGTGCCGATTCATGTGGTGTCCACCAGTCCAGACCGTGATCACACCATCATGGTGCGCCATCCTTATCTGGCTGATTAGTCGATCAGGTTCTCATAAATTTAAGGTAAATCAGCCTGTAGCCCCCGTGCTACATGCGTAAGTAGCTATTAATTCAGGAGCATATTCATGTTGACGGAAGACGGCAAACACCTGTATGTGAGCTATGACGAGTACCACAACCTGATCGAAAAACTGGCGATCAAAATTCACCAGTCTGGCTGGAAGTTCGATACTATTTTGTGTCTGGCCCGAGGTGGACTTCGTCCGGGTGATATCTTGTCGCGCGTTTTCGACAAGCCCTTGGCCATCATGTCGACCAGTTCTTACCGTTCTGACGCCGGCACGGTGCAGGGCAACCTGGACATTGCGCGTTTCATCACCACGCCCAAAGGTGAGATTGCGGGCAAGGTCTTGCTGGTGGATGACCTGGCTGATTCGGGTCAAACGCTCCACGCCGTGATGGATCAACTCAAGAACAACTACGCGCCTATTACCGAGTTGCGTAGCGCCGTGATATGGACCAAGCAACTGTCCATGTTCACGCCGGATTACTCGGTCGAGTTTTTGCCCACCAACCCCTGGATTCACCAGCCCTTTGAAGGCTATGACGCCTTGCGCCCCGAGCAATTGATACAAAAGTGGAGCGTTTAACGCAGGATTGGGTTGTATGGCAGACCTCACCACCACGCTGATTCATCACCCTTACACGCCTCCTGAGGGCTTTGCCGCGCCGCAGCCCGGCGTGTTCAAGGCCTCAACCGTTATCTTCCCCAGTGTTGCCGCCATGCGCAACTTCGAGTGGAAAGATAAAACGGCCTATACCTACGGACTGCACGGCACACCAACCACTTACATTCTTGAGGAGCGTTTGTGCACGCTCGAGGGTGGCTTGCAATGCGTTCTGGTGCCCAGTGGTCTGGCGGCCATCGCCAATGTTGCGTTGTCCTTACTACGTGCGGGCGATGAAGTGCTGATTCCGGACAATGCCTACGGCCCTAATAAGGCACTGGCTGAAGGAGAACTGAAGGCATGGGGTATCACCCACCAGTTTTATGACCCGATGAATCCGCTTGACCTGGCGGCCAAGATCAGCCCAAAAACCCGTCTGGTCTGGCTGGAGGCTGCAGGTTCTGTCACGCTGGAGTTCCCGGATCTGTGCGAGCAGGTGCGTATCTGCAAAGCGCAAGGCGTTTTGACGGCGCTGGACAACACTTGGGGTGCCGGTCTGGCTTTTGCGCCGTTTGACCTTGTTCCCGGTGTCAGCCCGGCATTAAGTGTTGATATTTCGGTGCACGCTTTGACCAAATACCCCAGTGGTGGCGGCGATGTGCTGATGGGCAGTCTCATCACCCGCGACGCCTCGCTGCACATGAAGCTCAAATTAACCCACATGCGATTGGGGTTGGGGGTCGGTGCCAATGATGCTGAGGCGGTGTTGCGGTCTTTGCCGAGCATCAAGCTTCGTTACCAAGCCCATGATCGTGTGACGAGAGAACTGGCGCACTGGTGCCAGACGCGTGAAGAATTTGTGCAGGTCTTGCACCCCGCCTTGGTGGACTCTCCAGGACATTCCCATTGGCTGGAGGTCTGCCACAACGGGGTGGGTGGTGCGGCTGGTTTGTTCAGTGTGATATTTCATCCGCGCTACAACCAAGCGCAGGTTGACTCATTTTGTGATGCCCTTAAATTGTTCCGTTTGGGCTACAGCTGGGGTGGCCCTATGAGCCTGATCGTGCCGTATGACCTGGCTTCCATGCGCAGTTCTTGGCCCGCGCATCTCAAGCAGGGAATCTTGGTTCGTTTTTCAGTTGGTTTGGAAGATTCAGCTGATTTGCAAGAAGATTTGTCACAAGCATTGCACTTTATTTGATGTAGATCAGTGTTTACGTGAATATCCTTGGGGTCAAGACTTTGATAGTCTGAATCCCATGAATTTATCCAGCGAAACATCTTCTCCTCAATCGTTTGATTCAAACGGATTTAATGAGTCGTCGGGTTCTCCCGCCCCGTATTTCCCGCCTCCTTCAGAAGCACCTCCCAAAGAAATTGTTAACTTGCGTTTCGGCGATCCGTTTCGTTGGCTGATGTTGGGTTGGCGGGACCTGTTAGCGGCCAAGGGCGTCAGCCTTTTTTACGGCGTTTGTTTTTGGCTCATGTCTTTGGTGCTGGGTACCGTGTTTCGCAACAAGCCTGAATTCGCCATGTCCATCGCCTCCGGTTGCTTGTTGGTCGGTCCATTTCTGGCCCTGGGGCTGTATGAAGTGAGTCGTCGGCGCGAATTGGGCCAGACGCCTGAACTCGGGGGCTCACTGTGTTGCTGGACGCCACATCTGCGCAGCATGGGCATGTTGATTTTGGTCTTGATCGTTCTGGAGTTGCTATGGGGACGCGCCTCACTGGTTGTTTTTGCGGTGTTTTTTAACACGGGCATGCCTTCAACGACTGGCGTTATTCAAGCCATTTTCAACCCTGAGAATTGGGAGTTTTTGGCTGTTTACGCGGTGGTTGGCAGTGTGTTTGCCGGCTTGGTGTTTGCTGTGGCCGTGGTGTCGATTCCCATGATTCTGGACCGTGACACCGATGCCATCTCTGCCGCCATCACTAGCCTGGAGGTGGTTTTTGGTAATGTGGCCGTGATGCTGGTGTGGGGCATGCTACTCACGGGTTTGGTGTTTGTAGCCCTGGTTCCCTGGGGTATCGGCTTGCTGTTCATCGGACCTTGGTTGGGACATGCCAGTTGGCATGCCTATCGAGGGTCGGTGCGTTGGCTGGAACCGAGTGCAACTAAAACCGCCACCGCGTCCTGATGCAATTAAAATTGCGCTTTGCCTGTCGTTCACTGACCTTGTAATGGTAAAGTGACTCTTAACTCATTGAAAGCATACCTTGGCAACACCGAATTACGGATACGAAAAGCGTCAGAAAGAACTGGCGAAAAAGAAGAAAAAAGAAGACAAGCTCAAGCACAAAGCCGACCGCAAAGTAGGCGAGGGCGCTGAGGACGAGTCAACTGATGAAAATGAAGGTGCAGAATCTGCAGAGCCATCCGAGTCTTCTGAACCAGGTTCCGAAGCGGCACAGCCCTGACCGTACCCGGCTTGTCCAACTCGTCAGTCACAAGCTACCCGGATAGACCTTCGCCGCTTTCTAAACAGGCGCGAGGCTGTCGGTCAAGCCAATCATCTTTTTCGCTAATCGAGTCATAGCCCCCATTGAATGGTCTTCGGGGGCTATTATTTTTGCGTCTTCAAATTGTTTGAAATTGCGCCGCATGGACTGCAGGTAAACCGGGTCGTAGTGATGCGTGAGCAATTCCTGCACCACCGGTTCAATATTCCCCGCCCGCACCGATGCCATCCAGGCATCCACCACGGCCTTGCCTTTGAATTCAGCCAAGACCTGCAGTCGATCACAAAAATGATCGACATCACTCACAAAGAAGTCGTAGTCCTCCATCAGCAGCGCCACCCGTTCAGCATCGGGCAGCACCAGATTGAGGCAAACGCTGCTGCGCATGGCTTCAATCAATGACTCTGGCACGCTGACGTTCCCCACTTTTTTACTTTCGCTCTCGATATATACCGGGCGCGAGGGGTCGAGCTGCCGCAAGGCATCCCAGACGAGTGTGTCATAGCGTTTTTGCGTAGGCTGGGCCAAGCCCGGAATGGCGCCCAGCACCGAGCTGCGGTGGTTGGCCAGTCCTTCCAGATCAATCACTTGTGCGCCTTCAGCGGCAAGCGCCTTGAGAAGTCGGGTTTTGCCGGAACCCGTGGTGCCGCAAATCACGCGCCACTCCAATCCGCTTACCAACCGGGGAATATCTTGCACCACAGCAGCCCGAAATGCCTTGTAGCCGCCCTCAATCAAGGTCACACGAAAACCGATTTGTGACAGGATGAGTGTCAGTGAACCGCTACGCTGACCGCCACGCCAGCAATACGCCAGTGGCTTCCAGTCTTTTGGTTTATCAATCACCTCGCGGTCGATGTGGCTGGCAATATTGCGCGCGGCCATGGCGGCGCCACGTTTCTTGGCCTCAAAGGCATTGACCTGTTTATAAAGGGTGCCGATGTCATGGCGCTCCTGGCTGTTGAGCGTGGGCCAGTTAACGGCGCTGGGCAAATGGTCTTCAGCGAACTCGCCTTCGCTACGGGCGTCGATCAGTGTGTCGAATTCATGGAGCCGACCGATGAGTTCGGAAGCAGGAAGATGGGTAAAACTCATTTCAATATTTTCTGTAGTTCCGGCCACACGTTGGCCAAAATGATGGGGTGAGCTTCTTCTTTGGGGTGAATACGGTCCGCTTGAAACAGCTTGAGACTGTCAGCTTGGTCGGCAATCCCTTTGAGCAGGAAGGGCACCAGCGCTGCCTTGTTGCGCTGGGCAACTTCAGCGAAGACCGCTGAGAAGTGAGCCGCATAGTCTTTGCCGTAGTTGGGCGGCACTTGCATGCCCAAGAGCAGCACGCGAGCGCCTGCTTTTTGGGCGGTTTGGGTCATTTGGGTCAAGTTTTCTTGCGAGCGCTCCAAGGCTAGACCGCGCAGGGCGTCGTTGCCACCCAGTTCAATAATCACGTGGCTGGGTTGGTGTGTTTCAAGCAAGGCCGCCAGTCGGGAGCGTCCGCCCGAGGTGGTATCGCCACTGATGCTGGCATTCACCACGACCGCTGGATTTTTTTCAGTCTTGAGTTTCTGTTCAAGCAAAGCCACCCATCCGCTGCCCCGTTTAAGGCCATACTCGGCACTCAGCGAGTCGCCCAGCACCAGAATGGTTTTGGTTTTGAAGGTTCTGCTTTTCAGCCCTGCGGTTGCAGCACCCCCTGCCGTTGATATCCCCGCCGCGGCACTGATTAAGCCCACCACGATAAAGTGTCTTCTGGCAAAGTTACGTCGATACAAAGAAAGTCCCATGTCTGAATCCATTATTTCTGTCGAGCACGTATTTAAATCCGTGACCGACTCAACCGGCACGCTCGACATTTTGCGCGATATTGATTTTGTGCTGAACCGCAAGGAGACTGTTGCCATTGTGGGCGCCTCGGGTTCTGGAAAAAGCACCTTGCTCTCGATCATCGCCGGTCTCGATACACCGTCGCGCGGCACGGTTCGGCTGGCGGGGCAAGACCTGTTTGCCATGACCGAAGACCAACGTGCGCACTTGCGAGCCCAACAGGTCGGTTTTGTTTTTCAGAGCTTTCAATTGCTAGGCAACCTCACCGCGCTGGAAAACGTGATGCTGCCGCTGGAGTTGGCCGATCGGCGCGATGCGCGACAAGCCGCCACCGAGATGCTGGCGCGGGTGGGTCTGTCGGAACGCCTGGGTCATTACCCCAAGGTTTTGAGTGGGGGTGAACAGCAGCGGGTGGCGTTGGCCCGCGCCTTTGTGGTCAAACCGGCCGTGTTGCTGGCCGATGAACCGACCGGAAGCCTGGACTTCGCCACCGGTGAAAAGATCATGGAACTGATGTTTGACCTCAACCGCGAGTTAGGCACCACGCTGGTGCTGGTGACCCACGACCGCGCTATTGCGGCGCGTTGCGTCCGCTCCATCACCATCGAGGCCGGGCGCGTGCTGCCAGAGATTGTTGAAATTTAAGGTCAATTGGCCTGTAGCCCCCGTGTTGCTAAAGTTAGCAGCTATTTAATATATAGCGCACCTCAAGCCGCGATAATGCTGCCATGTCTTCATCCAAAGTTTTATTCGGCTTTCATGCCGTCGGTGTGCGTCTTAAAACGGCGCCCAAGTCCATCATCGAGATTTATTTCGAGCCCACGCGCCGCGATGCCCGCATGCGCCAGTTCATTGACAAAGCCAAAGAGTTTGGTTGCCGCCTGATCGAGTCAGACGGTGATCGGCTCGCCAAGCTGTGCGGTGGCCACGGTCACCAGGGCGTGGCAGCCCGGGTGCAAGAGCTGCCCCAGGTGCATTCGCTGGACGAACTGCTGGAGCGTCTTGAAGCGGCTCAACTCGACAAACCCCTGGCCGAGCGCGAGCAACCGCTCATTTTGGTGCTGGACGGTGTGACCGATCCGCACAACCTCGGCGCCTGTCTGCGGGTGGCCGATGGTGCTGGTGTGCACGCCGTGATTGCGCCCAAAGACAACGCCGCCGGCATCAATGCCACAGTGGCCAAAGTCGCCAGTGGTGCGGCCGAGACCGTGCCGTATTTCATGGTGACCAATCTGGCGCGCACTTTGAACGAGTTGAAAGAACGCAACATCTGGATCATCGGCACCAGCGACGTGGCCACCAAAACCATCTACCAGGCCGACCTCAAAGGCCCGGTGGCGCTGGTGCTGGGCGCCGAAGGCGACGGCATGCGCCAACTCACCGCCAAAACCTGTGACGAACTGGTTAGCATTCCCATGCGCGGTGCGGTCGAGAGCCTCAACGTTTCGGTCGCCAGCGGTGTGTGTTTGTACGAAGCCGTGCGCCAGCGCACTTGAATCGGTCTGTTGTTGGGCCTCAAACCCAGCCAAACCACCCCAGCAATCCACCGGCTGCCAATATCCACAGCAAATGCAACCGGGTGCGCCACACCAGCAAAGCACTAACCCCTGAGACCAGCCACAAGCGCCCTTGATTTTGAGAGGGGTCATGGCTGGCGGACAGGATCCACCCGGTCGACATCAGCAACGCTATCACCACGGGGGCCATGCCTTGCTTGAAGGCCCTCACGGCGCGCAGATCCCGGTTTTGGTGAGCCCAGCGCGTTGCTGCAAAGGTCAGAGTGGTACTGGGTAACAAAATGCCGATCATGGCAATGCCCACGCCCAGCGCGCCATACGCCCAGGCCACACCACCGCCTGCCACGCCACCCCCGGCGTTCATGCCCACATTCCAGCCCAGCAATGCGATGAACAAGACATTGGGCCCCGGTGCCGCCTGTGCCAAGGCTATGGAGGATGTGAACTGGCTGTCGCTCAGCCAGTGCCGCTGCTCGACCAGGAAGCGGTGCATGTCCGGTGCGGTGGTGATGGCGCCGCCAATCGCCAGCAAGGACAGCGACAAAAAATGCGTCAGCAGGGCCAGCCAGTCGGCCAGATTCAAGGTGAGGGTCATGGCGTGGGTGCTTTCGCATTTACCCGACCCAGTTGTCGATAGGCCCAGCCGCTGGCCACGCCGCCCACGCCCAGCAGCACCCAGACCAAGGGCACTCTCAAAATCGCAATAGCTATGAAAGTAGTAGCTGCCAGCGCAATAAATACGGGGGCTCCCATCACATTTGTCTTAAATGCTGCGAGCAGTTTGAGTCCGGTGGCGGCAATCATGCCGGCTGCTACGGCGCCCATGCCGCGCAGCGCACCTTGAATTCCGGGAGAGTCCCCCACGCCGGCAAAGAGGGCGGCCAGCGCCAACACGATCAGCAGCGGAAACACCAACATGCCCGCCAGGGCCACCAAGGCCCCGCGAATGCCAAAGTAACGGTCCCCGATCATCAGCGACAGGTTGACCACATTGGGGCCGGGCAGTATTTGGGCCACGGCCCAATCTTCCAGAAACTCGTCGCGGGTCAGCCACTGTTTTTTTTCAACCAACTCGCGCTGCACCACCGCCACCACTCCGCCAAAGCCTTGCAAGGCAAGTTTGTTAAAAGACCAAAACAGGTCGCTTAACGAGGTGGGATGGGCTGAATTTTTAACCGCTTGGTTGGCTGCTGAGTTGTCTTCTGGGTTTTCTGAATGCGACATTCAATAATTATCGGGTGAGACTCAGGCAGAGAGTTGTCGTCAACCCGCAGTGCAGTGCGGTACAAGGTTAATTTTGCGAAGGCTAAAATATTTTTGCTTTATGAACATCACGACCTCAACCTCCCCAAACCCCACAGAAACGCCCTACCTTGGGCTGGCGCCCTTCCTGCGGATGAGCATTGCGGGCCTCGATATCCAGCGTCTCGGCCAGGACATGCTGGCGCAGACGCATGACCACCCTGAGGATGCCCATCTGTGGATGAATTTGTCCATTCTCATGCAGTGTCTTTGCCAGCGAGAGTTGGGCCTGGCCATGCAGGCGCAGGCCTTGACGCTCCAGCGTACCTACCACCTCCCTGCCGCCGATCAGCCCGCCCGCTGTCGCCTGCTGATGCTCATGCAGGCGGGCGACTTGGCTGCCAACACGCCGCTCGAATGCCTGCTGGAAAACAGCGATATCGACCTGGATTTGTATTACCTCACCCCGGGAGACCCCTTTGCCGTGCCTCTGCCTGCGCATGATGTGCTGATGGTGGCGATGAGCGAGTCTGAAGAAAACCACGACCTGCTACAAGCGTTGGACCGCTTACTTTGTGAATGGCCGCATCCGGTTGTCAATGCCGCGCGGCATATTGCCGTGGTTGGCCGCGATGTGGCGAGTGCCCTTTTGCTCAATGCACCCGGCGTGTTGATGCCGCCCACCCTGCGCGGATCTCGGGCGGTTTTACAAGCCATTGCAGCGGGCGACTCCACGCTTTCAGATGAGTTTGAAGGCTGCGACTTCCCGATTATTTTGCGTCCGGTTGGTTCGCAGGCCGGGCGCGATCTGGAGAAAATCACCAGCCCCGCTGACGTTGCGAGTTATTTGTCTCGGGTCGATGCGCAAGACATTTATGTTTCCCGTTTTATCGATTACAGCGGTCCGGACGGTCGATTTCGAAAAATCCGGGTGGCCCTGATTGATGGCGTGCCATTCGTCTGTCACATGGCGGTTTCATCCAACTGGATGGTTCATTACGTCAATGCCGGTATGTACGAAGAAGCCTGGAAGCGCGAAGAAGAACTGGCATTCATGGAAGACTTTGAGAACTTCGTAGAGCGACACCGTGACGCCCTCACGGCGATTTACCAGCGCACCCATCTCGACTACCTGTGCATTGATTGCGCGCAGACCCCGGATGGACAACTTCTGGTGTTTGAAATTGACCATGCTATGGTCGTCCACGCTATGGACTTGGAGGCCCAGTTCCCCTACAAGCAAGTACATATGCTGAAGGTGAAAAATGCGTTTCGGGACTACCTTTTTCGCCTCAGTGCGGCACAACCTCGTCAAAACCCATGAAGCTACTTAATAGCCTTAATTTTTCCGGTGGCCCCGGCGTTTTGCCTGAGATCGTTTTGCAGCAGGTCCAGGAATCGATGCTGGCGGTGCCAGAAATTGGCTTGTCGGTGCTGGGTATCAGCCACCGCTCCGACTGGTTTGCCGCCGTGGTGGCAGAGGTTGAGCGCAATATTAAAACCCTGCTGGGTCTGCCAGAAAATTACCATGTGCTGCTTTTGCAAGGCGGCGCCACCCAACAGTTTTCGATGGTGCCCATGACCTTGCTGCGCGGCAAGACACATCCTGCACAGTACCTCCACACCGGTTATTGGAGTGGCAAGGCATTGCCAGAGGCGGCGCGTGAAGGCCCGATGAGTGTGGCATGGAGCGGTGAGTCGTGTGCTTTTCGGCACCTGCCACAGGACGATGAACTGGCGTTTTCAGCGGAGGCGCCTTACATCCACTATGTGTCGAACGAAACGGTGGAGGGCCTGCAGTTTCACCGGGTGCTGGGCCGCGACGATGTGCCCCGCGTTTGTGACATGTCCTCGGATTTTTTGTCACGCCCCTGTGAAGCCGAGCGTTTTTCGCTGATTTACGCCCATGCGCAAAAAAACATTGGCCCCGCAGGCGTCACCGTGGTGCTGGTGCGTGACGAATTGTTGGCCGACGCGCCCACCAATCTTCCCGGTTTTCTGGACTACCGTCAACAAATCAAGGCGCACTCCAATCTCAACACGCCACCCGTTTTTGCTATTTATGTGATCTTGCTGGTCACGCGCTGGTTGCTCCAGGATATCGGCGGCGTGGCACAGATGGACCAGATCAACCGCAGCAAAGCGGCCTTGCTATACCGCCAACTCGACCAAAGCGATGGTTTTTACCGGGGGCGCGCTGACCGGCAAGACCGCTCGCTGATGAATGTGGCGTTCAACCTGGCAACGCCAGAACTCGAAAGAAAATTTCTGGCCGAGGCTACTGCGGCCGGTTTCTCGGGTCTGGGTGGTCACCGCGCCATTGGGGGCGTGCGGGCGTCTATTTACAACGCTTTGACCTTGACCGCTGTTGAAAAACTGCTGGGGTTCATGGAAGACTTTCAAAGGGCCCAGCGCTCCTGAATCGGTGTCATAACGAGCTCACGGTTGGGCCTGAGCGCTTGAGCACTTGACGGGAATTCGTTAATTTGGCGATGTACGGGACCCACCCTCAAGTTGTTGAAGAACCCAGGCGGCGACGGCGCTGTCCAAACAAAGCGCAAGGTGCCCGAGTCCCTTGAACACCGTGACCGGTACCCCTTCCAGCACCTGTTCTAGTTGCGGGAAAACAATATTGTCCTGTTGCGTGAGCCCAATGCGGATCAGGCTCAGCGTGGCCGCAGATTCGCTGGCGGCCAGCGTTTGCAACCAGTCGCTGTGCCAAGCCATTTGTTGGCCGTTGGGGGTGCTGGGGTGCGGCAGTATTTGCGTGCCGGCATGGGGCGTGCCCAGCGTGATGACACGCGCCACTCGGGCATCGCCCTGCGCACGCAACCAGGCCCGAATCACCAGTCCACCCATGCTGTGACCCACCAGCGCCACTTTTTCTGAACCCGTCAGGCGGCAGAGGTCGGTGACCGCTTGCTCTACCCTTGGCGCATAGTCATCTATCGAGGTAAAAAGAGGCTCCAGATTGAGAGCCAAAACCGGATGTCCGGCTTGCTGCAGTGTCTCGCCCATGGCATCCCAGACCCGGTGATTGCAGATATAGCCATGAACCAGGAGCACGGGAATGCGCGGCTGTGTAGCAACTGGCGCAGGTTGAAATGTGGGCGAGGCCACCGCCCAAGGCTGCTGCAGCATGTAGAGGCGGATGCCGGCCCAGTATTCGCCCGGAAGTGAGCGCCACCACATCCCTTGGGCGCCCGGCGCACGCGACTTGAGGGCAGTCATGAAGGTAACGGCCAGTGCGCTCATCAAAGGAAAACCCAGGCCCCACAAGACCAGAAGCCATGGTTTGGCGTCTGACGGCGCGGTCAGGAACCAGCCCAGCAGGATGCCGGTCAACATTTGTACCGCTATAAGGCGGCGAAGTAATCGTGCAAGCATCGCGTGAATCCCGTGTTTTTTTGTATTATGGGCGCCATGCCCACACTTCTCAGCCTTCAGGTCGCTCAGGCGCGCCGCGTTCACATCAACG
>SERZ01000287.1_pt1 | contig 35279 bp, 34 predicted proteins | sample 3171461 | NCBI WGS metagenome assembly SERZ01 (sample SAMN06051861, study PRJNA518727) | freshwater metagenome | biome: subpolar coniferous forest; feature: holomictic lake; material: water; isolation source: holomictic Lake 227, 6 m depth | place: Canada: near Kenora, Ontario | collected... | reverse complement strand
CACCAGGGCGAATTCTAGCAGGAAATTTTGACGATTCCTGCTGCAGCAGCACGTCAATAATGGCCCGAGGAGGTATTTATGCCAATCGTCAAATGGTGCGTATTGATCGCATGCCTGTTGCCTATGCTGACCGCGCTTGTGCCCAAGGTGTTCTCGCTGGGCAAGTCGGTGCCGGATGGCAAGTACGACAACAACAACCCGCGCGCATGGGCTGCCAAGCTCGATGGCTGGCAGCAGCGCGCCATGGCGGCTCACGCCAATGGCTTTGAGGCCCTGCCGCTGTTCATCGCTTGCGTTCTGTTTGCAGTCCTGGGACACGCGGACCCGCAGCGCATCGACACACTGGCCATGGCCTTTGTGGGCCTGCGGGTGGTGTATGTGGCGGTGTACCTGTTCAACTGGGGAACCTTGCGTACCCTGGTGTGGACTGCTGCGGTAGCCACCAACGTGGCCTTGCTGATGCTCTGACCCGTCTGATTGTCAAACCAGTTCGCCCTGCGATAACCACGCCCTTGCCATGATCGAAGAACTTGACAGAAGGCACCTGGCGCCAGGTGAATTCATCTTCCGCAAGGGGGACGAAGGTGACAGAGCCTTCCTGATCGACGCTGGAGAGGTGGAGATCTTTGATCCCGATTCGGGGCAGATACTGGCACGCGTTGGGCAAGGTGAACTGATCGGGGAGGTTGCCCTCATCGACCACCATCCGCGCACAGCCAGCGCAAAGGCGGTGCAAAACACGGTGCTGATTGAGGTCAAGCGCGACTTGGTGGAACAACTGCTTGTGCGTACCGAGCCGATCATTCGCCACCTGTTGAACGTGGTGCTGCGCCGGTTTCGCAACAATTTGGTGTCTGCGCCTGCGGCCGCAGCGACCGGACTGCATCAGGCTGCGCCGCCGCAAGACTTCTTGCAGCAAACGGCGGCACGCAAACTCACGCGCCTGCAGGACCTGAGCTTTGCGCTCAAGGCAAATCAGCTGGTACTGTATTACCAGCCCATTCACCGTCTCGACGATATGCGGCTTGCAGGCTTTGAGGCACTCATCCGCTGGAAGCACCCGACCCTGGGGTTGGTACCGCCGATGGATTTTCTGGGCCTGGCCGAGGAATCTGGTCTGATACGGGAGATTGGCCTGTGGGTGCTGCAAAAGGGTTGCCAAGACTGGCCGCAATTGCGTACTCTGACCTCCACCGACGAGCTATTTCTCAGCGTCAATGTGTCGGCGGTTCAACTCCGGGACGGCCAGTTTGCGGATGCGGCGATTGGCATTCAAAAGGCTGCGGGAATTGCACCGTCCGAGCTGAAGATAGAACTCACGGAATCGACGCTGGTGCAGAGCCAGACCACGGCGCAGCAGCAACTTCAGTTGCTTGCCGAATTTGGCAACTCGATTGCCTTGGACGACTATGGAACGGGATTTTCCAGCCTGGAAAATTTGCAGAACTACCGTTTCCATACGCTCAAGCTGGACCAGCACTTCATCCGCGAAATACTGCATTCCAGCCTGAGCTTTCAACTCGTTCTGAGCACCCTGGACATGGCACGCACGCTGCAGATTGACAGCGTAGGCGAAGGCATAGAAACCGAAGAGGTAGCGCGCATTCTTCTGGAGATGGGGTGTGTGTACGGGCAGGGCTACCATTTTGGCAAGCCCAAGCCCTTGGAAGAACTGCTCGCCTAGCGTGACTTCAGTCGCGCCTCACTTGCGAAATACCGCCGCAAAGAATGCGGATGCTTGCGCCTTGGATTGCTGATCTGCCTGCGCGTGGTAGGCCAGTGGCAGGTTGAACTGCTTGCCCTTTTCCGTCGCCTCCGGGTTGGTGAAAGCGTGCACCGCACCGGGATAGTTGAGGTAGCGGTAGTCCACGCTGGCGGCCGCCATTTCCTTTTTGAAGGCATCTACCGATTCAGGCTTGATAAACGGGTCGGCCTCGCCATTGAGCACCAACACTTTGGCCTTCACCTTGCCGGGAGCCGCAGCCGAACCGGCAGCGCCTAGCCCTGCGTGGAAGGCGGCCACACCCTTCAGATCGGTCCCGACGCGCGCCATGTCAAGCACCACGGAGCCACCGAAACAGTAGCCCACCGCACCCAGGTTGGATGCATCCACGCTGGCGTGCTGGGCCAGTGTGTCCCTGGCGGCCAAAAAGCGCGACTGCATCAGCGCCGGGTTTTTGCGAACAGCGCCCGACAACGCTCCTGCGTCGGTGGGGTTGTCGGCGGTTTTGCCATCGCCATACATATCGGCAATGAACGCGGTATAGCCCTGGCTGGCAAACTTGCGCGCCTCGTCGTGCACGTGTTTGGTAATGCCCCACCACTCGTGCACCACCACCACGCCGGGCCGCTTGGCCGGGCTAGCGCCGTCATAGACGATAAAGCCCTTCATGACCGTATCGCCATCTTTGTAGCTGACGGCCTCCTCCTGAATGGCGGCCATCGCCGTGCAAGACGCAGCAACCAGGGCGCCCAGTACCAGTTTCTTCATCATTTATCCCCTTCTTCGCTTAGTGTTGATCCTGTGCACCCAACTGCGCCCCCCGACGGTTACGCTATCGCACTACCTTTGGCAACGCTCAGGAGTGAGCGCGGTGCAGATTCAGACTATCACTGGCGCGTATTCCCGTGCGGCAAGCAGCGCAATAACCCCAAGACTTTTCGACGTATTGGCGCTGCGGCTGCACCGGACACCAACGCCTGATAGGGACCTGCCCGATATGCCATTGAAGCCTGCTAAATTAGGCACCACCGAATTGCGGAGAAATCGATATGCACGCAGGCAAACCCATCATCCTTCCTGGCCAGACAGCAGCCAGCGCCAGGATGCCCATCATCTGCACGCCCCTGGTGGGGCGCACACGCGATGCGGTGCTGGCCGAGGTGCAGCAGGTTGCGCCCAAGAAGCCCGACCTGCTGGAGTGGCGTGTCGATTTTTTTGCAGGCATTGGCAACACCGCAGAGGTAATCTCCCTGGCTGCCGATATCCGCCGCGCTGCGGGCGGCATTCCGGTGCTGTTCACGCGGCGCTCAATGCGTGAAGGCGGCGAGAAAATTGCCCTGGACGAACAAGGCGTCCTGACGCTCTATGCCGCCGTGATGGCAAGCCAGACCATCGAGTTCATCGACTACGAAATGGTGAACGAGCCGCAGCACATTGCCCAAGTGCGCGCGCAATCCAAGGCCAACGGCATTCAACTGGTGCTGTCCTTCCACAACTTCCAGTCCACTCCCGCGCACGCAGAGTTGTCTGCCAAATTTGCGCTGGCGCAAACCCTGGGTGGCGATATCGCCAAGGTGGCCGTGATGCCAGAGCGCCTGGAAGACGTGCTCACCTTACTATCGGCAACGCTGGAGTCCAGCCAAAAGCTAGACATCCCCTTGATCAGCATGTCCATGGGCGCGTATGGCTCGCTCACACGCCTGTTTGGCTGGACCTGCGGATCAGCGATGAGCTTTGCCATTGGCGCTGCTGCCTCTGCGCCCGGACAGGTGCCCATTGAAGACCTCAACACGGTGCTGGAGATTCTGAACAAGTCCCTGGCCCCCAAAGGCTAGGTTGAACCAATCGCTGGCGCGCTCCATAATATAAAAAAAATTGGAGACATCATGACCAGCCCCCTCTGGACCCGCGCTGCAGTGCGGGAATCCATCGTCGACCCTGCAAATCCGGTCGGACTCGATGGCATTGAATTCATTGAATATGCAACATCCGACCCGCAATCGCTAGGCGCAATTTTGGAGAGGATGGGCTTTCAACCCATTGCCCGACATCGATCACGCGACGTGACGTTGTATCGCCAGGGCTTGCTCAACGTCATCGTCAACGCGCACGGTAATGGCCGTGCGCTTACCCAACGCCCCATCATTGCCGCAGTTGCCATGCGTGTGCGCGACGCCTCTGCGGCCTACCTGCGGGCACTTGAACGCGGTGCCTGGGGAATCCCGGTACAGGTCGATGTGATGGAGTTGCACATTCCCGTGATCCACGGCGTGGGTAACAGCCGCATCTACTTTGTGGACCGGTATGACAAGTTTTCGATTTACGATGTCGATTTCACGCCCATCGCCGGTGCCCAACAGCACCCTCCTGCACTGGCAGATTTGCACTTTTTCGGCCTGGTGCAATACATCGGACGCGACCGCAGCGACGATTGGACCGAGTTCTACCGCCAGTTGTTCGGCTTTACGCAGCTTCCAGCAGAGCAACGCTTTGGCATCCTCCCCAAAGGACGCATTCTGGAGAGCCCCTGCGCGGGCAAGTCGCGCTTCTACATACAACTCGTCGAGCCCGAAGCCAGCAGTCTGGATGGAGAAGATGACGAGTGCCTGCAGCGCGTGCGCCTGGGTTGCCCGGACGTTACTGCTGCCGTGAACCTGCTCGGCGAACGCGGCGTGGAGTTTCAACGCACACCCGAGGCCGAGGTTGATCTACGCGGAGCGCTGACCGCGCCACACATGGGCAGTGTCAGCTTTGAACTGGTGCGCAACGAATCTGCCTGAACCTGTAAATATGCCTGCTACCAAACTAGTAGCAGGCTGTTTTTGAGATCATCTGGAAGACCATTTACAGTGAACTCCCTGGGCTGTATGCGCGGACAAAAGACTTTTGGATGGTCTTGAAGGCGTTGCTCTCATTGACAAGGCCAGCGGCTAGGAATAACATTGTTGCAACTGGAGTGACTCATGGAAATCGCAATCAGGACTATCGGAAACAGCAAGGGCGTGGTTTTGCCGAAGCCGCTTCTGGCGCAGGCAGGGCTTGAGGGCCTGAAAGCCGTCAACATCATGGTGGAGAACGGCTCCATAGTCTTGAGCAAGCCCGCCAAGGCGGTTCGGGCTGGCTGGGCGGTTGCGGCGGCGGCTGTGTCAGCCAAAGGCGGCGATGCCCTGCTGATGGGCGAATTCAGCAACGTCGAAGATAAGGAGTTGGCCTGGTGAGGCGCGGTGAAATCTGGCTGGTGAACCTTGATCCGACTGTGGGTAGCGAAATCAAAAAGTCGCGCCCCTGTGTAGTGGTGTCGCCATCGGAGTTGAATGACCACCTACGCACCGTGATCGTGGCACCCATGACTTCCAAGGGCTTTGGCGCCCCGTTTCGTGTGCCGGTCACATATGCTGGCACCAAGGGCTTGATGGTGCTGGACCAGCTTCGCACAGTTGATAAAGTGCGCCTGGTCAAGAAGTTAGGCACGGTGTCAGCAAGGACGTTGTCTGCAGCGCTCTCAACCCTGCAGGAAATATTCACGGAGTAGGTCTGAAACAATTCATCCGCTACGCCTCATTGCCTCTTGATTTGACGATTAGTTTCTCGTCAATTTGTCGTCATCAAGAAACAGGCGCTACAAACTATGTAGCAGGCTTTCTATATCTGGCGTTGTGAATTTGGTAGGACGTGCGGGGATCGAACCCACGACAAACGGATTAAAAGTCCGCTGCTCTACCATCTGAGCTAACGTCCCGTCAGTTTGCAGCCCGCGTAGCGAGCCTCAATCTGCCAAGCCTGCGATTATATCCAGATTCACACCGTCACTGGCTTTGCCGGCAGTGCTTTTGCGGATGCGATCCGGTCAATCACCCAACCTGCTGCGCACAAACCGAATGTGGCAGTTACTGCCACCACGGAGCCGTAGCCGTGGCAGTTGAGCGTGCTGTCTTGCTGGACAGCGCAAGAGGGGTCTGCGGCCTGCACGGGTTCGCTGCTGTACACGCAGGCAATGCCGAGCTTTTCGCCCACTTTGCGACTTCCCGCCAACTTGCGGATGCGGTAACGCACTTTGGCGAGCAAGGGGTCGTGCGTGGTTTGCGCAAGGTCGGCCACATCCACCTTGTGGGCGAGCCGCTTTCCACCGGCGGCACCCACGGTCACGAACAGCGCCTTGCTGCGTCGCGCCCATTCGCCCATCGCGACTTTGGCCTTGACCTGGTCGCAAGCGTCAATCACCGCATCCACACCTGGGGGCAGCAGGTCGGGCCAGTTCTGCGGCTCCACAAATGCATCGATACAGTGGACTTCGCACGCCGGGTTGATCAGGGCGATGCGCTCCTGCATGGCCAGAACTTTGGCCATGCCGAGCGATGGGGTGATGGCGTGCACCTGGCGATTGATGTTGGACTCAGAGACATGGTCCATGTCGATCAGTGTCAAGCGCCCTACCCCGCTGCGCGCCAGCGCCTCAGCCGCCCAGGAGCCCACTCCACCAATTCCCACCACCACCACGTGTGCGGCGCGCACTGTGCGGTGGGCGGCAACGCCATACAGACGCTCCAACCCGGAGAAACGCCGATCAAGATCGACTGTGTCCATGGGTGCCGCGGTGGTGCTAAGGGATCAAGAAACGCGCGTTACTTGAAGCGCGCCAGTCGTTCTTTGGCCGCAGCAGCAGCCTCGCTCGCTGGGAACGCAGCAATCAGATCTTCAAGCGCCTTGCGCGCGGCCTTGCTGTCCTTGAGTTCCAGCAGACAGTTGGAAACGGCCAGCATGGCTTCGGGCGTACGCAGGTGGTCAGGTGCCAGTGCGATCAAGGCCTTGAAGTTGGTCACCGCGTCCTTGTAGTTCTTGATCGCGTATTGGGCGTTACCCAGCCAGAACAGGGCCGATGCCCGGTATCCACTGCTCGGGTAGCGCGTCAGAAAATCCACAAACACGGTTTGCGAAGCGGCAAAATCGCCCTTGCGAAACACCGCCATCGCGCCATCAAAGTCGCGCCGCTCGGCAGGCTCCACCAAAAACTCGCGCCCGTCGTGGGTAACACGCACCGGCTCCAACTTGCGCAGGCGTTCGTCGGCGGCTTGTGCTGCGTCCTTGTTTTGGCGCTGCAGTTCGGCCAGATCGCGCACGAGTTGCTCGTTCTGACCCCGCACCTTGGCAAGGTCAGCGCGGGTGGTTTCGAGTTGATTTTGCAGGTCGACAAAGCTGCGTCGCAATTGCGCCGCTTCTTCGCCCGAGCGGCGGGCTTCTTCTGCCACTTTTTGGTCTGTCTCGCCGCGCAGGGTCTCAACTTTTTGGCGCAAGTCGAGGATCGCCTTGCGTGCTTCCTCGTCGTCAAAAAGTCCAGCCGAGGCGCTACCCAAGCAACTCCAGAGCAGCAGCACCGCCAGGCAGCGGCCCGGCGTCAATACAGCACGGTGGCACGGCCCAGATTTCATTTGTAGACGATCTCAGCGCGCCGATTCTTTTCCATGGCCGCCTCGGTAGAACCAAGCACCGCAGGCTTTTCCTTGCCAAAGCTCACTGCTTCCATCTGGCTTTCATCCACGCCTTGCAGCGAGAGCGCACGGCGCACGGCTTCAGCGCGCTTTTGGCCCAGGGCCAGGTTGTATTCGCGGCCACCGCGCTCATCGGTGTGGCCTTCGATGGCGACCTTGCGCGCCTTGCTGGCCTTGATAAAGCGCGCTTGCGATTCAAGCAGCGACTGGAACTCGGGGCGGATAACAAAGCTGTCGTAGTCAAAGTACACCAAGCGGTTGGCCGCCTGCATGGCTGCGTCCTGACCGGACTTGCTCAGGTCCACCGCCGCCACATTGCCCAGGCCCACGCCCGTCGACGGCGCGCCACCTGCGCCCGGCGCTACCGCTGAACCAGACTTGTCCACCACCGGAACATTGTCCAGTTTCACAGCCGAACCGCAGGCTGCCAGCAATACGGCCACCGAAACGGCCAAAACCAAATTCTTCATCTACCACTCCTTGTTGAATTCAAACTATTTTAGAAACGGACCCCAGTCGGGCTCGCGAATATCACCGCCCTGACCCGCCAACCGGGCCTTGACCTTGCCATCGAGCGTAGTGGTCATCAACGCTTCACGTCCCTGTTGCTGGGTGGCGTAGATGATCAGGCGACTGTTGGGCGAAAAACTGGGGCTTTCGTCTGAGACCGTATCGGTAATGGGGGTGGTGGACCCGGTGGCCAGATCCATCACATGGAGCTTGAATGCTCCGTTGATCCGGGAAATGTAGGCCAGCCACTTGCCGTCGGGGCTCAGCGCAGGTGAGATATTGTAAGTGCCCGCAAAAGTCACACGCTCGGGGTTGCCCCCGGTCGAGGGCACGCGGTAGATTTGCGGCGAGCCGCCGCGGTCGCTCACGAAGTAGATGGTGCGGCCATCTGCGGTAAAAGTGGGTTCGGTGTCGATCGAACTGGACTGGGCCAGGCGCTTGGGCTCGCCCCCGGCGGCGTCCATCAGGTACAACTGCGAACCGCCATCGCGCGTCAGCGTCGCCGCCAAAGACTTGCCGTCGGGCGACCAGGCCGGTGCGCTGTTGGAACCCTTGAAATTGGCAACCAACTTGCGCTTGCCCGTGGCCACATCGTGCACAAAGATCACCGGCTTGCGCGATTCAAACGACACATAGGCCAGTTGTCCCCCGGTGGGCGACCAGGCCGGCGAAATAATGGGCTCTGGGCTGTTGAGCGCGCTTTGGGCGCTCTCGCCGTCGGCGTCAGCCACCCACAGGTTGTAGTTCTTGCCCACCTTGGTGATGTAGGCAATGCGGGTTGAGAACACACCCTTGTCGCCGGTGAGCTTTTCGTACACAAAGTCCGCCAGGCGGTGCGCCACCAAACGCAAATCGCCACTGACGACGGCAAAACTCTGCCCCCCCAGGTCCTGTCCGCGCACCACGTCCCACAGGCGCATGCGCACGTCAAAGCGGCCATCCACCAGTTTGGTGATGCTGCCAGAAACCAGCGCGTCTGCGCCCTTCTGGCGCCAGGCAGACACATCCGGGCGTACCGCCTCATCGGCTACCGTGGTGCCCGTATCAATGCCGCGAAACTGGCCGCTGCGCTCCAAGTCCGCCGCCACAATGGCACCGATTTTCTGGGGCGCGGCGTCGTCGCCACGAAACGGAAGTATTGCAATCGGCACCTGGGTCAGGCCGACACCGGAAACCTCGACGCGGAACTGGGCCGAGGCAGTCAGGCAGAAAAAGCCTGCCAGCAGAGTAAGGAGTGCACGTTTCAACATCCCCGTATTATCACAGCCTGGTGATGACCGCATCGTCATCCGGTCTGGCCTGGGCGTAGCCGCTGGTCGGCAGTATCGCCTTGGTCTGCATTCGATCCCGCACCACCTGGGCGTTGCGCGACTCGCTCGCACGCGCCGCCTCGCGGTGCCACAGGTGGTACACCTCGGTGGAACAAAAGCCGTTTTTGCGCGCCAATCCGGCGTGGTGCAGGCGCAAGACAAAGTCAGCATCCTCGTGGCCCCAACCAACAAACGACTCGTCAAAGCCGTCGACCCGCTCGTAATCGGCTTTCCACACGCCCATATTGCAGCTTCGAATGCCCTTCCAGGAGAACGCACGGTGAGTGCGCCCATTCCAGTCCGGCAGGCGCAACAAGCCTGTGAGTTTGCTGGCATCGCCCGCCAAGCGGCGCGCCAGCCAATAAGCCCAACCGCGCCCAACGATGCGTTGCGTGCCCGCGCATACCTCAGCACTCATCTTGGGCGAGAGCAACACCCGGCTTCCGTTGACAAAGCAACCCGCTTGCGCCAAACGGCGGTGGTTGGCAATGAAATCGCGCTCCGGCACGCAGTCGCCGTCGAGCAGGACGATATACGTGCCACGCGAAGCAGCCACGCCCCGATTGCGCACGCGCGATGCCGTGAAGCCAACGTCTGGATGCCAGACGTGCAGCACGCCCAGTTGTTTGGCCACAGCGGAGTCCAGCAGACGGCGTTGATGCTCCACGCCCGAGCCGTCATCGGCCACGATGACTTCAAAATTGCGATCCGTTTGCAACGCCAAACCCGCCAGCACAGCCAGCAATGCGTCGCTGCGATTGAACGTGGTAATGACTACTGAAACCAGGGGAGATGCGCCCATTTTGAACTAGACTACGTTGTCAAGACCCATGCACCAAGCGGCATAGCCATTCAATACTAGCACCTCCGATGAGCAAAATCTCCGTCTACATCATCGCCTACAACGAAGCAGAGAAAGTGCGCGCCACGATTGAGAGCGCCACGTGGGCCGATGAAATTGTGCTGGTAGATTCCTGGAGCACCGATGGCACGCCCGAGATTGCAGCCGGCATGGGCACGCGCGTGGTGCAGGTGGACTTCAAGGGCTTTGGCGACCTGCGCAACCAGGCGCTCGCAGCCTGCAGCCACGACTGGGTTTTCAGCCTGGATGCGGACGAACGCTGTACCCCCGAGGCGGCGGCAGAAATACGCGCTGTCATCAACGACCCCAACGCGGTCGATGCCTACTGGATGCCGCGGCGCAACTTCTTCATGGGGCGCTGGATACGGCATTCGGGCTGGTACCCCAACTACCGCCAGCCGCAACTGTTTCGCAAGTCATGCATGCAGTACGAACTCAAGGCGGTGCACGAAGGTTATGTGCTGCACTCCACCAAACCCATCGGCACGCTGAAGAACCCTATTTGGCAGTTTCCGTTCAAGAATATGGCCGAAGTGATGCACAAGGCCAACCGCTATTCCAGCCTGGGCGCAGAGCGCATTGCGCAGCGCAAACTCAGCATGGGCACCGCGCTGGCGCATGGAGTCTGGGCATTCATCAAGCACTACATCTTCAAGCTCGGCATCCTCGACGGTTGGGCTGGCTTTGTGATTGCGCTGGGCAATTTCGAGGGCACGTTTTTCCGCTACGTCAAGGCCATCGAAATCCAGAAGGGTAAAGAGTGGCAACCACCCTCCCTCACCAGTGGTGGCAAGCTGCCGTGATCCCGGTGGCAACCTGATTCGCATGCCTGCTGCGCCAACGCCGCAACCCTCGGGTCTGAGTTTTCGGCTCGCCATGGTCTGCCTGATGGCGGTGGCCGTCAGCCTGCCCATGGCCTTGGTCAGCATCGCCAAGGTGGCGTTGTTTGCGTTCACCGCGTTCTACCTCTTGCTCACCCCAACCAGCACGCACACGCGCTGCGTGCTGCGCGAACTGTGGACCGCACGCGTGGTGCTGTGCGTGGTAGCCGCGTTTGCCCTGAGCCTGTTCTGGACACAGGCCGATGGCGCCACTGCTCTGGTGGCATTTCTCAAGCACGCCAAATTGCTTGGCCTGGTCCTTCTTCTGATCCTGATCCGCTCTGCGCGCGAAGCGCGTCTGGCGCTCAACTGCCTGCTGCTCGGTCAAGCGTTGGTGTTGCTGAGTTCGTGGCTGATGGCGGCCGACGTACCCCTGTTCTGGACCGTGCGCGCATCCGGGCCGATGGAGATCACACCCTATTCAGGCAAAAGCGGGGCCGATGACCAGTACATTCCTTTTGCCGTGAGCTACCTTGACCAAACGCTGATGCTGACGATTTCGGCGGTGATCTACTGGTACCAGGGCCGCAGCAGTCCGGGTGGTGCCGTGTTCTCCTGGGTGTTTGTTGCAGGCGCGCTGCTCAACGTGTTGCTGCTGATGCCTGGGCGCACTGCATATGTTGCGCTCATTGTCTGCGCCGTGCTGGCAATGCTGTGGCAAACGCCACGTCGTTTTCCGCGCTGGGCTATGGCCTTGGCACCCCTGGGTCTGCTGGCGATCCTGATGGCGACTCCAACCCCGCTGCAGGAGCGCATGACCGTGGCCTTGGCGGAGTTCAAACACTACCCGCAAGCCACCGATGGCGAGAGTTCGGTCGGCACACGCCTGATCATGTGGACCCGGGCGGTGAAAGCCATCGCGCACCAACCCCTGCATGGCTATGGCGTGGGCGCAACCAGCGTGGCCAATCAGCAGGTACGAGCGAGCGCTGACGACCCCCTCAAGGGTCATGGCGACGTGGACAATCCGCACCAGGAATTTTTGCTTTGGGGTGTGGAACTGGGGCTAGGCGGCAGTTTGGCACTGCTGGCCCTGCTCTCGGCACTGGTGCGCGACGCCTCCCTCTTTTCGCAGGCGCATTGGCGCTCCACTGTCTCCGTGCTGCTGGTCGTGGGTTTGAGCTGCCTGTTCAACTCGCCTTTGTTTGACGATTTGCTGGGAGACTTCATGTGCGTGTCACTGGGCCTGCTGCTGGCTTTGGGCTTTCATGCAGACCCGTCCACTACACTAGCGTCAGGCCAACTGCCACAGGACGTTGGCAAGGCTGATTCATGAGCGTCAACACCACCGTACTCCAACGCATTCGCCGCCTGGCACCCTATTTTGGCAACACCCGGGGAACCTGGGTGCTGGTGGCCATCGCCGCCATGGTGGGCGCGGCCTCGGAGCCGCTAATTCCGGCCCTGCTCAAGCCGCTGCTGGACCAGGGCTTTCAGCGCGGCGAACTTGAAATTTGGACCGTGCCGGTCGCCCTGCTGGCGCTGTTCGGGGTGCGGGGCACGGCCGGTTATGTGGCCCAGATCGGCCTGTCCAAGATCACCAACACCGCCCTGGTCATTCTGCGCCGTGCCATGTTCAACAAGATACTCACGGCCGACCTGCAGCTCTTTGCCAACCAAAGCTCCAGCGCCCTGTCCAACACGCTGGTGTACGAGGTGCAAAACGGCGCCGTGATGCTGGTCAATGCCATGCTTAACCTGTCCCGCAACGGCCTTACCCTGCTGGCGCTGGTGGGTTACCTCTTTTACCTGAACTGGAAACTCACGCTGATCGTCGCAGCGGTATTCCCCTCGGTCGCCTGGGTGATGCGCTGGCTCACGGCGCGGGTCCATCAAATCACCAAGGCCAGCCAGAGCGCAACCGACAACCTGGCCTACGTGGTCGAAGAAAACGTGCTCGCGCACCGCGACATCCGGCTCTATTCGGCACAGAAGTCCCAGTCGGAGCGCTTTGACCAGTTGGGCGAATCGCTGCGCCATCTGGCCATGAAGTCCACGGTGGCTGGCTCCGCCATGACCCCGGTGACCCAGATGCTGGCGGCGGTCGCACTCTCGGCGGTAATCTCGGTGGCGCTGGCGCAAAGTTCCAGCAGCGGCACTTCGGTTGGCGGTTTCGTGGCGTTCGTCACCGCCATGCTGATGATTGTTGCGCCGATTCGCCAGTTGTCGGAAGTCTCCGGCCCGATCACGCGCGGCCTGGCCGCCCTGGAACGCGCGCTGGAACTGATAGACAACGCCCCGGTCGAAATGGGCGGCAGCTACTCCAAGGAGCGCGCCACGGGTCATATCCGCTTTGAGAACGTGCGTGTCCAATACCCGTCAGCACAAGGGCCAACGATTGACGCGCTCGACCTGGAGGTCAACCCTGGCGAGACGGTGGCACTGGTGGGCGCATCGGGCTCAGGCAAGACCACACTGGCCAACCTGCTGCCGCGCTTTGTGCCAACCAGTGCCGGGCGCATCCTGCTCGATGAACACGACATCCGGGAGTGGGACATCAACGCGCTGCGCTCCCAATTTGCAGTGGTCAGCCAGCAAGTGGTGATGCTCAACGACACGGTTGCTGCCAACGTGGCACTGGGAATGGCGCTGGAGCGGCACAAGGTGGTGGACTGCCTGCAAGCGGCCAACCTGTCGAGCTTTATCGCCGAACTGCCCCAGGGAATTGACACCCCCATCGGCCACAACGGCAGCCAACTCTCGGGTGGCCAGCGTCAGCGCCTGGCCATTGCCCGCGCCCTGTACAAGGACGCACCCATCCTGATCCTGGACGAGGCCACTTCGGCGCTGGATACGGAGTCCGAACGCTCGGTGCAAGACGCCTTGCTGGTGTTGATGAAGAACCGCACCACACTGGTCATCGCACACCGGCTCTCGACCATCATGCATGCGGACCGCATCGTCGTCATGGAAGCGGGCCACATCGTCGAAAGCGGCAGCCACGCAGCCTTGCTTGAACAAAACGGCATCTACGCGCGCCTGTACCGGCTGGGTCAGGACGGGCCCGCCCACATCGGCTGACTGGGGTTTGGCTACTGCACGCCGCGTTGCGCGCGCGCTTGCCGATAGACCTCGTAGTAAGCCTCTTTTACGTCGGTCCAACTAAACTTTCTGGAATACGCACGCCCAGCCTGCGCCAACCGGGAGCGCAGCGCTTCGTCTTCGGCCACAGCCGCCAGCAACCTGGAAAGCTGCACATGGTCGTGGGGGTCGGTCAGCAACAGGGTGTCTCCTTCGTGCGTGAGTGCGCTGGCCATGCTGTTGTAGGGGGCTACGGTGGTAATCACCGCAACACCGTGCGCCATGGCTTCGAGCAACACCATCGGAAACACATCCTGCGTGGTGGGGTGCGCCAGGCAATCGAGCGCCGCGTAAATCGTGGGCATATCGCGCACCACACCCAGGAAGTGGCACGCCTTGCCCGGCCCCAGCGCATCCACCAGGGGCTGGTAGTGTGCGGCCTGCGCCGGGTTGCCCACCACCAGCAGCGTCACCCCAAAAGGCAGCAGCGCCACCGCGCGCAACAGCGCATCGAGTCCCTTCTTTTTGAAGTCGTGCCCGATAAAGCCGATCACCATCCGGTTGTCCTGCGCCAGACCCAGTTTCTCGCGCGCGGCACTGCGCTGCGCGTCGCTAGTCTCAAGCTCGGGCCAATCCACACCTGGCGGAATCACCGTGCCCGGACTGAGCCCGTCCATGGCCTCATGCGTTTCCTGCTGCAACAGTTGCGACACGTACACGATCTGGGCGCGCGATTCGCGCAGGCGCTGGCGCTCCAGCCACAGATAGGACTGCAAGCGCGGGCTCAACAGGCGGCGCAGCAGCCCCATCTTCTTTTCACGCAGGCTGGCGTGCACGGTCTTGACATGCACCGTATGCACATCACCGTGCGACAGGTTCTCATGCGAATGCACAATGTCAAAGCGCCCCGCCGTGAGCTGCTTGACGTGCCAGTTGAACCACAAGCGGCTGATCCAGCCCGAGCGCAACGGCGAAGGCGGCACCGCCAAGTGTTCAAACCCTGCTCCCGGTGCGTCCATCACGTGCGACACCACAGTGATCTCGCATTCATTGCGCATGGCCAAGGCCAAATGCACGGCGTAACTTTCTGCGCCGCCGCCGACCTTGGAAAAATGGCGTGAAACAACGGCCAGCTTCATGCAGCCACCTCCAGTGGATGCGCCCTGCCGCGCCGGTCTTCGTACGCGCTCAGGCACTTGAGCGCCAGGTGCACGCAGGTGGTGGTGCGGCTGACCAGCACGCGCGGCAGCAGCAGCAAGTCGCCAGGTGCTGTGCGCGCCACGCGGCCACGCACGGTGGTGGTAGCAGTGTCGTAGCCCGCCTCACGCGCGCAGGCGACCGACTGCGCGTCCAGGCTGCCGTAGGGGTAGCAAAAGTTGCGCACGCCACCGCTTTGGCGCACCATGCCTTCAAGCGCTGCTCGGGATTCGGCAATTTCCTGGCGCTGCTGCGCCACATCAAGTCCCCCGAGAAAACAATGGCTCAGGGTATGCGAGCCGATCTCTTGTCCCGCGTCCACCCACGCCTGCATTTGTTCCACGGTCATCAAAGGCACCTGCGGTACACCGCGCTCCAGATCCCACTGGTTGCGCTGCCCCACCTGGTTGGCGACTGCGTAACAGGTGGCAGTAAAACCAAACCGCTGCACCACCGGCAGCGCACAGCGCAGATTGTTTTCGTAGCCGTCGTCAAAGGTGATGCCAAACACCCGGCCCGTCTTCTCGCCCTTCAGGTACGGCAGCAGGTCTTTCATCGACAGCCCGGTAAAGCCCAATGCCCAGAGGGTCGCCATGTGGCGATAGAACGAACCTGGCGACACCACCAGCCCGCGCATGCGCGTACCCTTGGGCGGCGTAGCATCCACCTGGTGGTACATCAGAATGGGAATATGGTCGATTGCCATCGAACGCTGCGCTCCTACATCAGCACGATATCGTACTGCTCCTGCCCCATCGCGGCGTCGCTTTGCAGCGAGACCGGTTTGCCGATGAACTCGCTCAAACCCGCCAGATGTTGGCTTTCTTCATCCAGAAACAGTTCAATCACACGCGGCGAGGCTACCACCCGGAATTCGCGCGGGTTGAACTGGCGCGCCTCGCGCAGTATTTCGCGGAAGATGTCATAGGCCACGCTGCGCGCGGTCTTGACGATGCCCTTGCCCTGGCAGGTCGGGCACGGTTCGCACAGCATGTGCGCCAGCGACTCGCGCGTGCGCTTGCGCGTCATCTCCACCAGCCCCAGGTGCGAAAAGCCCCCGGCCATGGTCTTGACCCGGTCGCGCGCCAGTTGCTTGCGAAACTCGCAGAGCACGGCGTCGCGATGGTCTTCGCGCACCATGTCGATAAAGTCCACGATGATGATGCCGCCCAGATTGCGCAAGCGCAGTTGGCGCGCAATCGCCTGCGCTGCCTCCAGATTGGTCTTGAAGATGGTGTCGTCAAAGTTGCGCGAGCCGACAAAGCCGCCCGTATTCACGTCCACCGTGGTCAGCGCTTCAGTTTGGTCCACGATCAGGTAGCCCCCGGACTTGAGTTCCACCCGCCGCGCCAGCGCCTTGCCGATTTCCTCGTCAATCGAATACAAGTCAAAGATTGGGCGCTCGCCCTTGTAGTGCTGCAGCTTTTCGGTGGACGCGGGCATGAACTCGGCACCAAACGCCTTAAGCGCTTCAAACTGTTCCCCCGAATCGACCTTGATGGTTTGCGTGCCCTCGCCCACCAGATCGCGCAGCACGCGCTGCAACAGGTTCAGGTCCTGGTGCAACAGCGACAGCGGCGGTTGGCGCAGCGCAGCGTCCTTGATGCGCGCCCAAGTCTTGCGCAGGTAGGCAATGTCGTCAGAGAGTTCGGCGTCGGTGGCATCTTCGCCATTGGTGCGCAGGATGAAGCCACCCTCGTCGCTGCCCACCAGGGCCTGCATACGCGCGCGCAACTGATCACGCTGCTCGGTCGGGATTTTTTGCGACACGCCAATGTGGTCGTCCTGCGGCAAAAACACCAGCAAGCGCCCGGCAATGCTGATCTGGGTGGACAAGCGTGCGCCCTTGCTGCCAATGGGCTCCTTGATCACCTGCACCATCAGCGCCTGACCTTCAAAAACCTGCTTCTCAATGGGCACCGGCGGCAGCGTACTCTTGACCGAGTGCGGCGCTTCGCCATCGGGCTGGCGGTGCCAGACATCGGCCACGTGCAAAAAGGCAGCGCGCTCCAGACCCACATCTACAAACGCCGACTGCATGCCCGGCAGCACCCGCGCCACCTTGCCCAGGTAGATATTGCCCACCAGACCGCGCTCAAGCGAGCGCTCGACGTGGAGCTCCTGCACCGCGCCACTTTCCACAATCGCGACCCGCGTTTCCTGCGGCGACCAATTGATCAGGATGTCTTGTTGCATGGCATAAACCCAAAAGTTTGCAGCGCCTGCGCCGTCTCAAACAGCGGCAGCCCCATGATGCCAGAATAACTACCACTCATTTGGGCAATAAAGGCTGCGGCACGCCCTTGCACTGCGTAGGCACCGGCCTTGCCCATGGGCTCGCCGCAAGCCACATAGGCGGCAATCTGCGCCCTGGTCAGCGGCGCAAACCGCACCCGCGAAACACTCACAGCGCTTACGCGCCGTTTGCCATGGCCCAGTGCAATCGCGGTGATGACGCGGTGACTCTGGCCCGAAAGCGCCTCCAGCATGCGCCGCGCGTCGTCTGCGTCTTGGGGCTTACCCAGAATCGTGCGCCCCAGCGCCACCGTGGTGTCGGCGCACAGCACCGGCGCACTGGGCAGCTTGCGCCCGCGCATACGCGCCAGGGCCGCCGTGAGCTTGAGCGCGGTCACGCGCTGCACATAGGCCAGCGCGCCTTCGCCTGCGCGGGTTGCCTCCAGGCTTTCAGCGTCCTCGTTCGCGTCGGGCAGCAGCAGGCGGTGCGCCACCCCCAGTTGGTCAAGCAACTGGCTGCGCCGGGGGCTTTGCGAAGCAAGGTAGATAAAGTCCATCGGCTCACTCACGGTGGTAGGGATGGTTGGCGTTGATCGACCAGGCCCGGTACAACTGTTCCACCAGCAGCACCCGCGCCATGGCATGGGGCAAGGTCAGGTCCGACAAACGGATGCGCTCATGCGCCGCCTGCCGAAACGCCGGATCAATGCCATCCGGGCCGCCAATCACCAGCGCCACATCGCCGCCAAGGTTCTGCCACTCCTGCAAACGGCCCGCCAGCGCCAGGGTGGTGAGCGTACTGCCGCGCTCGTCCAGCACCACGATGCGCGTGCCGCGCGGGATGGCCGACTCAATGCGTGCACGCTCGGCCGCGTACAAGGTTTCTATCGTTTTGGAGCCGCGCGGCTCGGTCTTGACGGCCTTAAGCTCCAACTGCAACTCGCGCGGGAAGCGCTTGGCGTAATCATCCCAGGCAACCTGCGCCCAGTCCGGCACGCGCTGGCCAACGGCGACAACAAGCAGCCGCACGGCGCAATCAGGCTTTGCGGCTGGTGGCCTTCTTGGCCGGTGTCTTCTTGGCCGCCACCTTGCTGGCCACGGCCTTCTTTGCCGCAGGCTTGGCTAAGGGCTTGGCCGCAGGCTTTGCCACCGCCTTGCTGGCGCTGGCGGGCTGCGCGGCGGGCTTCCTGGCACTCGCCGATTTGGCTGTGGGTGCCTTCGCAGCCGTACGCTTCTTCAGCTCGGCCTTGGACGGAAACGCCTCCTGCACGCCCTTCTTGGCCGCGTTGGAGCGCTTCAGGCTGGTGGACACCTTGGCCGCAGGCTTGGCAGGTGTGGCCGCGGCCTTGGGCAGCACGATCGGCTTGGCCGCGCCGAGTTTGAGGCGCACCGGTTTGTCGCCCCAAAGCTCTTCCAGGTGGTAGTACTGGCGGTAGCTGGGCTGCATGATGTGCACCACGGCCTGGCCGCAATCGACAATGATCCACTCCCCATTGGCCTCGCCCTCCACCCGGGGCTTGGCAAAACCGGCATCACGCACCGCGTCGCGCACGCTTGCCGCCAGCGCCTTGGTCTGGCGGTTGGACGTGCCCGAGGCCACCACCACGCGCTCAAACAGCGGCGAGAGGTGTTCGGTGTCGAACACCACAATGTCCTGGGCTTTCACGTCTTCGAGCGCATCAACGATGGCGCGCTGGAGTTTTTGTGTGTCTTTTTTGGCGGCGGTAGGAGTAGTCATCAGGCGGTCTGGTAAAGGTGATGGGTTTCAATATAACGCGCAACGGGTTCGGCAACCAGAGGGGCAACGCTGCAATGCTGTGCGAGCAGGCGGCGGATCTCGGTGGCGCTCACGTCGAGGCGGGGCATTTCGAGCTGGACGGACTTCGCCTGGGGCCCTACCTTTGGGTCGAGCAGTTGCGAGGCGGCTATGGAATCGGGTCGTGAAGCTACACAAATTGTAGCAAGCCTGAGAATATCGCTCCAGCGCTGCCAGGTGGAGAGCACGCGCGCCTGGTCCTGGCCCACAATCAGAAACAACTCGCCCTGCGGGTATTCGCGCGCCAGTTCCTGCAGCGTGTCCACCGTGTAGCTCGCCCCGGTGCGCATGATTTCGCGCTCGTCCACCAGCACCGGAGCCAGCCCCGTAAAGGCCAGGCGTGCCATCGCCACGCGATCAGCAGCAGGCGTCAGGGGCCGGTCCTTGTGCCAGGCCTGGCCGGTGGGAACCACGTGCAAGCAATCAAGCTGCAATTGCTTCAGGGCGGTTTGCGCCAGCGCCACATGGCCCAGGTGAGGCGGATCGAAGGCGCCGCCAAAGACACCTACCCTTTTCGCAACCGAGGGTGCACTCAAACCCAGTCCCGTCGCACCAGAAACTGGTGGTACAGCGCCTCTTCGGCCGACCCCGGCGTGAGCGTGGGCCGGTACGACCAGCTCACCAGCGGCGGCATCGACAGCAGGATGGACTCGGTGCGCCCGCCCGACTGCAAGCCAAAGTGCGTGCCCCGGTCCCACACCAGATTGAATTCCACGTAGCGCCCACGCCGGTAGAGCTGAAACTCGCGCTGCTGCGTGCCATACGCTGTGTCCTTGCGCCGCTCGACAATCGGCATATAGGCGTTCAGAAAAGCGTCGCCGACCGCGCGCATCAAGGCAAAGCCGTTGTCAAAGCCGCCCTCGGCAAAGTCGTCAAAAAAGATGCCGCCCGCGCCGCGCTGCTCGTTGCGGTGCTTGAGGAAGAAATACTCATCGCACCACTGCTTGAAGCGCGGGTACTTGTCCGCACCAAAGGGTGCCAAAGCGTCGCGGCAAACGGTGTGGAAGTGGCGCACATCCTCTTCCTGCCCATAGTAGGGCGTGAGGTCCATGCCGCCGCCAAACCAGCACACCGGCTCCTGGCCCGGTTGCGCGGCACAGATCATGCGCACATTCATGTGCACTGTGGGCACATGCGGGTTGCGTGGGTGAAACACCAGCGACACGCCCAGCGCCTCAAACGGCGCGCCCGCCAGGTCAGGGCGGTGCTGGGTGGCCGAGGGCGGCAAGGCCGGTCCGCGCACGTGCGAAAAGCCGCAGCCCGCGCGCTCGAACACCGCTCCGCCCTCCAGAATGCGGGTAATGCCCCTGCCCTGCAGCGGCTCGCCCGGCGCTTTCTCCCAGGCGTCCACCACAAAGCTGCCGCCATCGATGTCGGCCACAGCGCCGGTAATGCGCAGTTGCAGCGCTTGCAGGTAGTCGCCAACGGCGCGGGTGGGTTCGGTCAAGGGTGCGCTCATTGCTGCTGTGCTCATGAATGTTTGATGCCACGGTGGCCCACGTCGGTGCGGAACTGCATGCCGTCAAAGTGGATACCGTTCAATGCCTGGTAGGCCCGAGCCTGCGCCAGCCGCACGCTGTCGCCCAGCGCCGTCACGCACAGCACCCGGCCACCCGAGGTCTGGAGTTGGCCTTCCACGAGGGTGGTTCCGGCGTGAAACACCACGGCGTCGCTCGTCTCAGAGGGCAATCCGCGCAGTGCGTCGCCCTTGCGCGGCGACAGCGGGTAGCCGTGCGCCGCCAGCACCACGCCCAGCGCGGTACGGCGGTCCCAGTCCAGTTCCAATTGCTCAAATGCCTGGCCTGCGCCGGGCTCGGTAGCGGCCAGCAGCACCTCCAGAAAATCGCTTTTCAGGCGCATCAAAATTGGCTGGGTCTCGGGGTCGCCCATGCGGCAATTGAACTCCAGCGTCTTGACGCCGCCCTGTGCGTCGATCATCAAGCCCGCGTACAGGAAGCCGGTGTAGGGAATGCCGTCTTTTTCCATCCCCTTGATGGTGGGCAAAATGATCTCGCGCATCGCGCGTGCGTGCACCTTGGGCGTGACCACCGGCGCGGGCGAGTAAGCCCCCATGCCGCCGGTGTTGGGGCCCTGGTCGCCGTCGAGCAATCGCTTGTGGTCCTGGCTGGTGGCCAGCGCCAGCACGTTGCGCCCGTCGCACATCACCATGAAGCTGGCTTCTTCGCCTTCCAGAAATTCTTCAATCACCACGCGCGCGCCGCCTTCGTTGTGCGCCACGCCCAGGGTGTTGTCGCCCAGCATGAAGTCAATCGCGGCATGCGCCTCGTCCAGCGTCATGGCCACCACCACGCCCTTGCCAGCAGCCAGTCCGTCGGCCTTGACCACAATCGGCGCGCCCTTTTGGGCAACGTAGTGGTGGGCCGCAACCGGATCGGAAAACGTGTCGTACTCGGCGGTGGGAATGCCGTGGCGGCGCATGAACGCCTTGGAAAACGCCTTGGAACTCTCCAGTTGCGCCGCGGCCTGCGTCGGGCCAAAAATACGCAGCCCGTGCAGGCGGAATTCATCGACCACGCCAGCCGCCAGCGGCCCCTCGGGTCCGACCACGGTCAGGCCAATGCGGTTGTCCTGGGCCCACTGGCGCAGCGCGACCACGTCGGTAATCGGCACATTCTGGTAGCGCGCATCAGCAGCCGTGCCGCCATTGCCCGGTGCCACGTACACCATTTGTACCTTGGGCGACTGGGCCAGCTTCCAGGCAAAAGCGTGCTCGCGCCCGCCGCCACCTACCACCAAGACTTTCATGCTGGACTCCCGTTGGCCTGCGCCCGACGCAAACCGACTGCCAGCGCGCTCAGGCGGTTGACACGGCTCATAGGGCGGCGTTGTGGTAAATCGCCTGGGTGTCGTCCAGGTCTTCGAGCACATCGAGCAGCTTTTGCATGCGCTGCGCGTCCTCGTCCGACAGCTCGATCGTGTTTTCGGCGCGCATGGTCACGCCCGCCTCGTCGGCCACCAAACCGGCTGCCTCCAATGCCTGCTTCACGGCTTCAAAGTCGGCCACGCTGGTCAGCACTTCGATGGCACCGTCTTCGTCGGTGATCACGTCGTCGGCACCGGCTTCCAGCGCCACTTCCATCACCTTGTCTTCGCTGGTGCCGGGGGCATAGATCAACTGGCCGCAGTGCTTGAACTGAAACACCACCGAACCCTCGGTGCCCATATTGCCGCCGTATTTGCTGAACGCGTGGCGCACTTCGGCCACGGTACGCACCCGGTTGTCGGTCATGGTGTCCACCAGGATGGCCGCGCCGCCAATGCCGTAGCCCTCGTAGCGGATTTCCTCGTAGCTCACGCCCTCGGCGTTGCCGGTGGCCTTGTCAATGTTGTACTTGACGCGGTCGGCGGGCATATTGGCGGCCTTGGCCTTGTCCACCGCCAACCGCAGGCGCGGATTGGCGCTCAGGTCGCCGCCACCGGCGCGCGCTGCCACCGTGATTTCGCGGATGATGCGCGTCCAGATCTTCCCGCGCTTTTCATCCTGGCGCCCCTTGCGGTGCTGAATATTGGCCCATTTGCTATGTCCTGCCACAGGAAATCCTTTGGTTAATTCGTTGTTCTAGGCTCTGGATTGTACTTTTTGAGGCACCGTGGGCGAGCAGCGACGATGAGTGGCAGTCATTGCGAGCCAAGCGCGGCAATCCATGCAGGCATGAAGCCATGGATCGCCACGGCCTGGCGGCCTCGCGATGACGAAGTGGCGCGGCCTCGCGATGACGAAGTGGCGCGGCCTCGCGATGACGGGGCGGCGCGGCCTCGCGAGGATGAAAGGCTGTCATTGCGAGGAGCGTAGCGACGCGGCAATCCATGTTGGCATGAAGTCATGGATCGCCACGGCCTGACGGCCTCGCGATGACGAAGTGGCGTGGCCTCGCGATGACGGGGAAGGGTGGCCTCGCGAGGATGAAAGGCAGTCATTGCGAGGAGCGTAGCGACGCGGCAATCCATGCAAGCCTGAAGTCATGGATCGCCACGGCCTGACGGCCTCGCGATGACGAGGAAGGGTGGCCTCGCGATGACGAAGTGGCGCGGCCTCGCGATGGCGAGGTGGTGGGGTGGCTTCGCGATGACCCGGGAGTGAGGATCACTGCTGCGACTTACGCTCAACCCGGGCGGCGTGGTGCTTTGGCGCGGGCCTTGCCTGCCCCGCTGTCTCGCGGCGGCAGGCCGGTGTGTTGGGTCAGGGTGCGGCCCTTGGTTACGGGGGGTGCGGCCTTCACCTCCGGCGCGGTGGAGTTTTTCTTGCGGGCGCTCTGGTAGCCACCCGCAGCGAGCGGCTGGAAGGTGGGGATCAGGTGGTGCTTGCCGTTGCCGATGAGGTCGGCGCGGCCCATGTTCTTCAAAGCCTCGCGCAGCAGCGGCCAGTTGGCGCTGTCGTGGTAGCGCAGAAAGGCCTTGTGCAGACGGCGGCGCTTTTCGCCGCGCACCACGTCCACGGTTTCGTCGGCGCTTTGCGCTTCGCGGTGAATCTTTCGCAGCGGGTTGCGCCCGGTGTGGTACATCGCCGTGGCGCTGGCCATGGGGCTGGGGTAGAAGGTTTGCACCTGGTCGGCGCGAAAGCCGTTTTTCTTGAGCCACAGCGCCAGGTGCATCATGTCTTCGTCGGTGGTGCCGGGGTGGGCCGCAATGAAGTACGGCACCAGAAACTGCTTCTTGCCTGCTTCTGCCGAAAAGCGATCAAACAGGGCTTTGAACTTGTCGTAGCTGCCGATGCCGGGCTTCATCATCTTGCTCAAGGGGCCGGACTCGGTGTGCTCGGGCGCGATCTTCAGGTAGCCGCCCACATGGTGCTGCACCAGTTCCTTGACGTAGTCGGGGCTGAGCACCGCCAGGTCGTAGCGCAGACCCGAGCCGATCAGGATCTTCTTGATCCCCTTCAAGGCGCGGCCACGCCGGTACATCTGGATCAGTGGGCGGTGGTCGGTGCCCAGGTTCTGGCACACGCCCGGATAGACGCAACTGGGCTTGCGGCACGCCGCCTCGATGGCCGGGCTCTTGCAGCCCAGCCGGTACATATTGGCCGTGGGGCCGCCCAGGTCGGAGATGGTGCCGGTAAAGCCCGCCACCTTGTCGCGGATGTCTTCCATCTCGCGGATCACCGAGTCTTCCGAGCGGCTCTGGATGATGCGGCCCTCGTGCTCGGTGATCGAGCAAAACGTGCAGCCGCCAAAGCAGCCGCGCATGATGTTGACGCTAAAGCGGATCATCTCCCACGCCGGGATCTTGGTTGCGCCGTCATGGCTGCCGTTGGCATCTGCATAGGCGGGGTGCGGGCTGCGCGCATAGGGCAGGCCAAACACCATGTCCATCTCGGCCGTGGTCAGCGGAATCGGCGGCGGCGTGATCCAGACGTCACGCGCGGTGGCACCCTCGCCGTGCGCCTGCACCAGCGCGCGTGCGTTGCCGGGGTTGGTTTCCAGGTGCAGCACGCGGCTGGCGTGGGCGTAGAGCACCGGGTCGCTGCGCACCTGCTCATAGCTGGGCAAACGGATCACCGAGCGCTCACGCGCTGGCACCTTGATCCTACCGCTGTGGGCCGCTTGCGGCACAAACTGCAGCGGCTGTGCCTGGGGCTCGCTGCCCGTTTGCGCGGCGCAGCTTGCGCCCTGGTCCTGCGCTTGCTCTGCGGTCGTGCGGTAGGGGTTGACGTGTTCCTCCACCCGCCCCGGCAGATCGACGCTGGTGGAGTCAATCTCCAACCACTGATGTGCATCGGGGTCGTCCGAGCGGCGCACAAAGGCCGTGCCGCGCACGTCGGTAATCGACTCCACCGGCTCCCGGGCCGCCAGGCGGTGCGCAATTTCCACCAGCGCGCGCTCGGCGTTGCCGTAGAGCAGCAGGTCGCACTTGGCGTCCACCACAATCGAGCGGCGCACCTTGTCGCTCCAGTAGTCGTAGTGCGCAATGCGGCGCAGGCTGGCTTCGATGCCGCCGAGCAAAATCGGCACGTCCTTGAACGCTTCGCGGCAGCGCTGGCTGTACACAAGGGCGGCGCGGTCCGGGCGCTTGCCGCCCACATCGCCGGGGGTGTAGGCGTCGTCGCTGCGGATCTTGCGGTCAGCGGTGTAGCGGTTGATCATCGAGTCCATGTTGCCCGCCGTCACCCCCCAAAACAGGTTGGGCCGGCCCAGCGCCTTGAACGCCTGCGCGCTGGTCCAGTCGGGCTGGGCAATGATGCCCACCCGGAAACCCTGGGCTTCGAGCATGCGACCGATCACCGCCATGCCAAAGCTGGGGTGGTCCACGTAGGCGTCGCCGGTGACCAGGATCACGTCGCAACTGTCCCAGCCCAGCGCCGCCATTTCGGCACGACTCATGGGCAAAAAAGGCGCCGTGCCCAAGCGCTGCGCCCAAAACTTCTTATAGCTACCCAGCGGCTTGGCCGGGCGCGGAAAAAACGAAACATCTGCCGGAACATTCATGTCTCTATCATGCCTGCAAACCCCAATCACCCGCTGCCGCCTTTGGCATTACACTGCCTCACCGCTCAAATTTTGGAAGGCCCGGCTTGTCACTGAAGGACGTATCCACGCTGTTTGACCTGCTCCCCATCGGGGCCTACCGCTCCAGCCCGGGCGGAACGATTCTGCGCGCCAACGCGGCGCTGGTGCGCCTCAATGGCTACAGCAGCGAGGCTGAATGCCTGGCCGACAACCGGCACATTGCGCGCGACTCTTATGTGGACCCGACACGACGCGCCAGGTTTACTGCGATTCTTGAAGCCAATGGCCAGATCTCGGACTTTGTCTCGGAGATGGTCGCGCTCAAGAGTGGCGAGCACTTCTGGGCGCGCGAGCACGCCCACCTGGTGCGCGACGCCGATGGCACCGTGCTTTACTACGAAGGCACGATTGAAGACATCACGCGCGAGCGCCAGGCCAACTTGGCCCTGCAGCGCAGCGAAACCCTGCTGCACGATGTACTGCAAACCATCCCCGACCGCGTTTGGGTCAAGGACTTGCAAGGCGTGTACCTCACCTGCAACGAAGCCTTTGCCGCGGGCCTGGGTGCCAAGCCGGGCGACATGATCGGCACGCGCGACAGCGACTGGATGGACGCCGCCCTGGCCGAGATGGTGCACTCGGACGACCAGCTCGCCATGCAGGCAGGTCGGCCCGTCATGACCGAAGAACCCATGAGCGGCGCGGCCTTTGGCGACGACACCCTGTTTGAGGTGCTCAAGACGCCACTGCGCGACCCCTCAGGCCAGATCATCGGCACGGTGGGGATCGCGCGCGACATCCACCAGCGCAAGGTGGCCGAAGCCCTGCTGCGCAACACCAGCGAACAACTCGAACTTTCAATCATGGGCTCGGACCTGGGGCGCTGGAGCCACGACCTCACGCAGGACCGGGGCTACCGCATGGACGCGCACGCCTGCGCCATGCTCGGGCGCGACCCCGCGCAGGAAGCCCAGGGCCGCGCCTGGGGCCACCTGATCCACCCCGACGACCTGCCGCATACGCTGCAGGCCATGCGCGCGCACCTGCAGGGCGACACCCCCACCTACGAAGCGCAATACCGTGCGCGCCATACCGATGGCCGCTGGATCTGGTTCAACAGCCGTGGCAAGGTGGTGCAGCGCGACCACGGCGACAAGCCGCTGCGCATGGCCGGTACCCTGATGGACATCAGCGAGCGCCGCCGCGACGAAGATCGCCTGCGCAGCACCCAGGCCGAACTGCAGGCCACACTCGACGCCCTGCCCGACCTGGTGATGGAATTCAGCGCCGATGGGCACTACCGCGCCGTGCACAGCCACGACCCCACCGACCTGGTGATGCCCGCGCCGGAACAGATCAACCGGCGCATCGCCGAAGTGCTGCCCAAGGACGCCGCCGAGCAGTGCGAGATAGCCTTGCACGAAGCACTCAAGCATGGCCGTTCTGCGGGCAAGCAGTACAGCGTGGTGCTGCCCAAGGGAAAGCAATGGTTTGAACTGTCGGTGGCGCGCAAGCCGACCGAGGCGGGCGAAGAAGAGCGGCTGATTGCGATTGCGCGCAACATCACCCAGCGCAAGGCCGCTGAAGAGGCGATCCAGCACCTGGCGTTCCACGACAGCCTCACCGGCCTGCCCAACCGCCGTTTGCTGGCAGACCGTCTGCAGATCGCGCTCACCGCGAGCAGCCGGCACCGCAAGCGCGGTGCCCTGCTCTACCTGGACCTGGACGCCTTCAAGCAACTCAACGACGAACACGGCCACGAAGTTGGCGACTTGCTGCTGCAGCAGGTGGCCAGCCGATTGCTGCAAAGCGTGCGCGGCGTTGACACCGTGGCGCGCATGGGTGGCGACGAGTTTGTGGTGCTGATCGAAGACCTGAGCGCCCCGGCCGACGAAGCGCGCGTACACGCCGCCACCGTGGGCCTGAAAATCCTCTCCAGCCTGAACGACCCCTACCTGCTGCAAGGCCAGAGCCACGTGGTCACCCCCAGCATTGGTGCCACGCTGTTCGAGGGCACCTCGGTTGCGGCCACCGACCTGATCAAACACGCCGACCTGGCCATGTACCAGGCCAAAGCCAAAGGGCGCAACACCCTGTGTTTTTACGACGCAGGCGAGGCCCCGAGCGATGCTCCTGAAGCTGCGTAAAATCGCCAGCCGATGCTGCACTTCCTGCCCCCTGCCCTGCTGGCACTGATCGCCTCCCTGCTCCTGATCTGCAACACCCTGTTCTGGGTGCCGGTGCTGCTGCTGTTTGCCGCCGTCAAGCTGGTACTGCCGTTCAAGCGTGTGCGCCTGCTGGTCGATCCGGTGCTGCTGTTTATCGCCGAGACCTGGATCACCGGCAACAGCGGCTGGATGAACCTCACGCAGCGCACCACCTGGGACGTGACCGGCATCGAAGGCCTCAACCCCCGCAGCTGGTACCTGGTCAACAGCAACCACCAGTCGTGGGTCGATATCCTGGTGCTGCAGCACCTGCTCAACGGGCGCATCCCGCTGCTCAAGTTTTTCATCAAGCAGCAGTTGATCTGGGTGCCGGTGATGGGGCTGGCGTGGTGGGCGCTGGACTTTCCGTTCATGCGCCGCCACAGCGAAGAGTTTCTGAAGAAGCACCCCGAGATGCGCGGGCGCGACCAGGCCACCACGCGCAAGGCCTGCGAAAAGTTTGCCCTCATCCCCACCAGCGTGATGAACTTTCTGGAGGGCACGCGCTTTACCCAAGCCAAGCACGCGCGCCAGCAGTCGCCCTACCGCCACCTGCTCAAGCCCAAGGCCGGTGGCATGGCGCTGGCCTTGAACGCCATGGGTGACAAGTTCCAGGCGATCCTGGACGTCACCATCGTCTACCCCGACGGCGCACCCACCTTTACCGCCTTCTTGATGGGCAAGCTTCGGCGCGTGATCGTGCGCGTGCGCGTGCTGCCCATCCCGCAGCACCTGCTCACTGGCGACTACGCCCAGGACGCCGCCTTTCGCGAAGCCTTCTCCCAATGGGTGCAGCAACTCTGGCGCGACAAGGACGCACAAATCGACGCGCTGCTATCCGGGCACTGACCACCCGGGCCAGCGCTCAGACCCGCGTTGGACCCCAGTCCTGGCGCGCCACGTAATCGAGCAAATAGGCCGAGAAGCACTGCGCCGCAGGCGATAGCGGACGGTCCTTGCGCATAAACAGCAAGAACTTGCGCCGCACCACGGGGTCGGTCAGCGGGCGGCTTTGCAACTGGTGCAGATCAATCAGGCCTTTGGCGTAAGGCAAGCAGGTGGTCACGCCCAACCCCGCACTCACCATGGCAAAGGCCGTCGTCATGAAGCCCACCTCGTTGGCCGGGTTGAGCGCTTCGTCGTGCAAGGATGCGTGCAAGTCCACCCGCAGGCGATGCGTAAATTCCCCCTTCAAGGCAATTACCGGATAGCGCAGCGCGTCGTCCCAGGTCACGCACTCCTGTTGCGCCAAGGGGTGGTCGGGCCGCAATACCACGACAAACGGACTCTCGAACAAGGTCTGCGCCTCGATATCCGCCGCCGATTCGCGCTCAGGCCCCACGCCAAAGTCCGCCTCGCCACTGTGCACTCTGGGCAGCACATGCTCAACCATACAGTCCAGCAGCCGGATCTCAATGTCGGGGTAGCGCTGCCTGAAACCGGCAATCACCTGGGGAAACACCGATGCCGACATCAACTGCGGCGCTGCCACGCGCACGATGCCGTGCTTGAACGCCTTCAAGTCGGCAATCGTGTCCAGGGCCCCGTCCAGGTCTTGCAGCAGCCTGGCCACCAGCGGGTAAAACTCGCGCCCCACTTCCGAAAGGCCCACCTTGCGCGTGCTGCGGTTGACCACCTGCACGCCCAGCGCCTGCTCCAACTCCTTGATCAAGCCACTCAGCGCCGACTGGGTCATGTGCAACTGGTTGGCGGCCACGGTAAAGCTGCTGGTTTGGGCCAGGGCAATAAAGGCGCGCAACTGACGCAAGGTGACATTCATAAGCTATTGAAATAAATTCATCATAAAACACCGTTTGAATGATAGATCAATCTCTTCTCTAATAGCGAGCGCTGTCACGCACCCTGCCCCAAAAAAATGAGATTGAGAATCCATGTTCATACGATTGACGCAAGCGGTCACGCGTGCATTGCAACTGACCATCGTCGCCTGCCTGGCGCTGATGGCGCTGCTGGTGTTTGGCAACGTGGTGCTGCGCTATGGCTTTGACTCGGGGATAGCGGTCTCGGAAGAACTGGCGCGCCTGCTGTTTGTGTGGCTGGTGTTTCTGGGGGCCATCCTGGCCTCGCGCCAGCACGCGCACATCGGCTTTGACACCCTGGTTAGGAGCCTGCCCCCGGCGTGGCGCAAGGCCGGTATTGCCTTTACCGGCAGCTTGATGCTGGGCGCGTGCGTCGTATTTGTGGTCGGCGGCTGGCGGCAAACCCTCATCAACCTGGACAACAGCTACCCGGTGCTGGGCGTCTCCTACGCCTGGCTGCACGGCTCGGCCATCGTGTTTGGCGTGGGCATGTTCATCAGCATCGCGTTCAACATCTGGGACGCCCTCACCCAGCCCCACACCCCCGACGAACTGAGCATGACGCTCAACCTGGGCGAGCGCATCGAAGCCGAAATGACCCACGTCGCCACCCACCAGCCCAAGGACCCCAAGCCATGAGCGCCCTGATTTTTTTGGGCACCTTGCTCGGCCTGATCGCCATCGGAATGCCGATTGCCTTTGCGCTGCTGTTCTCGGGCATCGCCATCATGCTGCAGTTGGGCCAGTTTGACGCACAGATCGTGGCGCAAAACACCATCGGCGGGGCCGACAACTTTGTGCTCATGGCGGTGCCGTTTTTCATTCTGGCCGGCGAGTTCATGAACGCCGGGGGCCTGTCCAAGCGCATCGTGGACATGGCAGCGGCCTTCGTCGGACACCTGCGCGGCGGGCTGGGCTACGTGGCCATCATTGCGGCCGTGCTGCTGGCCAGCCTGTCGGGCTCGGCCGTGGCCGACACCGCTGCACTGGCGGCCATTCTGGTGCCCATGATGCGCACCGCCGGGTACGACGTCAACCGCGCCTGCGGGCTGATGGCCGCAGGCGGCATCATCGCCCCGGTGATTCCGCCCTCCATCGGCTTCCTGCTGTTTGGCGTGGTAGCCAACGTGTCGGTCACCAAACTGTTTTTTGCCGGCATGGTGCCGGGCGTGATGATGGGCTTGTCGCTGGTGGTGGCCTGGTGGCTGGTATCGCGGCGCGAGCACACCCAGCTCACACCCAAGCTGCCCTGGTCGGAGCGCATGGCGCTACTGGGTAAGGGCTTTTGGGCGCTGATGCTGCCGGTGATCATCATTGGCGGCCTGAAATTTGGCATCTTCACGCCCACCGAAGCGGCCGTGGTGGCTGCCATGTACGCCATGTTTGTCGGCCTGGTCATCTACCGTGAACTCAGTTGGGCCGACGTGTACGAAAGCCTGCTGGTCACGGCCCGCACCACGGCGGTGGTGCTGCTGCTTGCCGCCATGGCCATGGTGGCGTCGTACATGATCACCATTGCCGACATTCCCAGCCAGGTGGGCCAATGGATGCAGGTGTTTGCCGACAAGCCGCTGCTCTTGGTAAGCGCCATGATGGTGGTCGTTTTTCTGGCGGGCATGGTGCTCGACTTCATCCCCATCGTGCTGATCTTTACGCCGGTGTTCCTGCCCATTGCCATCCAGGCGGGAGTCGATCCGGTCTACTTTGGCGTGATCTTCATCATGAACTGCTCGATTGGCATGATCACACCGCCCGTGGGCGTGGTGCTCAACGTGGTCAGCTCCATCGGAAAAATCAGCATGGCGCAGGCGGTGCAGGGCGTGCTGCCCTTTCTGCTGGCCGAGTCGATCGTGCTGGTCGCCCTGGTTCTTTTTCCCGCCCTGGTTACGGTGCCCGCCGGTTGGTGGCGCTAAGACTCTGTTCCATCCACTACACAAGGAGACTTCATGAAACTCAAGTTCGCCGCCCAATGCGCTGGCCTGGTGCTCAGCGCCATGTTGGGCGCTTCGGCCCATGCCGAGATCAACGCCAAGTTTGCCGTCACCCTGTCCGAGAAAACCCACCAGGGCCAAGGCGTGGCACGCTTTGTCGAACTGGTGGACAAGAAGACCCAGGGCCGCATCAAGATCAAGCCCTTCTACAACGGCGCGCTGGGCAACGATGTGCAGGTTACCTCGGCACTGCAAGGCGGCACCATCGATTTCACCGTACCCCAGACCAGCACCCTGACCGGCATGGTCAAGGAACTTGAAATTCTGGACTTCCCGTTTCTGTTCTCCAACGAGCAGGAAGCCGAGAAAGTGCTCGATGGCGCTACCGGCCAGAAACTGCTCGACAAGCTGCCTGCCAAGGGCCTGGTGGGCCTGACCTACTGGGAAAACGGTTTCTTCAACGCCACCAACAGCAAGCTGCCGATCCAGAAGTGGGAAGACTTTCAGGGCCTGAAGTTCCGCGCCGTGCAAGCCAAGATTTCGCAGGAAACGGTCAAGGCGCTGGGCGCCAACCCGGTCCCGCTGGCCGTGCCCGAGCTCTACACCGCGCTGGAAACCCGCACCGTCGATGGCCAGGGAACGCCGTCCGCAGTCACCGCCGCGCTCAAGCTCAACGAAGTGCAGAAATACCTGTCGCTCACCAAGCACTCCTACGGCGCATTTGTGCCCCTGGTGTCCAAGAAGTTCTGGGACGGCTTGCCCGCTGCAGACCAGGCCATCCTGCGCGAAGCGGCCATCGAGACGCGCGCCTTCCAGCGCGGCGTAGCGCGTGAGCAGGCCAAGAGCGCCGAAGCTGCCATGGCCGCCAAAGGCCTGCTGATCAACGACATCACCCCGGCCGAGCGCCGGCGCATGCAAACGCAGGTCAAGCCGGTGTGGGACATGTTTGCCAAAGATGTCGGCACCGATCTGGTGGCCGAAGTGGTGGGCCAACTCGCAACCAAGTAATCCTGGATAGGGTGCCATGCTGACTCTGTACACCTACTTTCGCAGCTCTGCCGCTTACCGGGTACGCATTGCGCTCAACCTCAAGGGCCTGCCCTATGAATCGGTGCCGGTGCATCTGCTGCAGGACGGCGGTGTGCAGCATTCGGCGCAGTACCGCGCGCTCAACCCGAGCGCGCTGGTGCCCACGTTGGTGGATGAGGGGCAGGCGCTGGGCCAGTCGCTGGCGATCATCGAATACCTGGAAGAAACCCACCCGCAGCCGGCGCTGCTGCCCGCCGATGCCGTGGGCAGAGCGCGTGTGCGCGCCATGGCGCAAACCATTGCCTGCGAGGTGCACCCGCTCAACAACCTGCGCGTGCTGCAGTACCTGGAGCACACGCTGAAAGTGCCCAGCGCCGAGCGTGCCGACTGGTACCGCCACTGGATCACGCTGGGCTTCACCGCGCTGGAGACCCTGCTTACCAGCCACGCCGGGAACATTGGTCACGGCAACTCTCCTGGCCACAGCGGCAGCTTCTGCCACGGCGACACGCATGGTCACAGCAGCCGCTTCTGCCACGGCGACACGCCCGGCCTGGCCGACTGCTGCCTGGTGCCGCAACTGGCCAACGCGCGCCGCTTCGACACACCACTGGATGCCTACCCCACCCTGCTGCGCATCGAACAAGCCTGCCTGGCCCTGCCAGCCTTCCAAAACGCCGCCCCCCAGGCCCAGCCCGACGCAGTCTGAACCCCGAAGTCATGGATCGCCACGGCCTGACGGCCTCGCGATGACGAAGTGAGGGCGAGGCGAAATGCTGTCATTGCGAGGAGCGTAGCGACGCGGCAATCCATGCAGCCATGAAGTCATGGATCGCCACGGCCTAAAGGCCTCGCGATGACGACGTGAAGGGCCTCGCGATGACGAAGTAGCAGAGCCTCACGAGAACGAAGTGGCGGTGCTTTGCCCATCAGCCTGCAGTCGCGCGCGCAACTCCGTTTTGAGGACCTTGCCGTAGTTGTTCTTGGGCAACTCATCCACCAGCACATAGCGCTTGGGGCGCTTGAAGCGGGCCATTTGCGCCAGGCAGTGCGCGTCGAGTTGCTCGGCGCTCACGCTGGCACCGGCTTGCAGCACCACGAAGGCCACCACGTCTTCGCCCCACTCGGGGTCGGGCGCGCCCACCACGGCCACCTCGGCCACGCCGGGGGCGGTGAGCAGCACTTCTTCCACTTCGCGTGGGTAGATGTTGGAGCCCCCGCTGATGATCAAGTCCTTGCTGCGATCCTTGAGCGTCAGAAAGCCATCGGCATCGAGGCAACCCACGTCGCCGGTAAACAGCCAGCCGTCGCGAATGGCAGCAGCGCTGGCAGCCTCGTTGCGCCAGTAGCCCGACATCACGCTGTCGCCGCGCACCAGCACCTCGCCCACCGCGCCCAGCGGCAAGCTAGTACCTTGTTCATCCGCAATGCGCACCTGCACCGGCGTCTGGGCCACGCCCACCGACGCAATGCGCTCCAGATAGCGCGGGTGCCCTGCGTCGCTGAGCTGGTGGCGCGATAAGGCCGTGGCCACCATCGGCGTTTCGCCCTGCCCGTAAATCTGCACAAAGCGCGGCCCCATCACGCGCAAGGCGCGCTGGATGTCGGCCACGTACATGGGGGCACCGCCATAGACGATGGTCTTGAACGCCTTGGCGCAGTCCTGCGGGCGCAGCCCTGCCTGCTCGGCGTAATCCACCAGTCGCTTGACGATGGTGGGCGCGGCAAAGGTGGACAGCGGGCCGTGCGCCGCACCCAGCATGAACAACTCGGCCGGGTCCACGCCGCCCGAGGCGGGCACCAGATGGCGCGCACCAGCCATCAGGTGGCTGATGGAGTACAGCCCGGCACCGTGCGACATCGGCGCGGCATAGACGATGCAGTCCTGCGCAACCAGGTTGTCCACGTCGATAAAGTAGGTCAGCCCCATGGTCATGAGGTTGCGCTGCGTGATCTGCACGCCCTTGGGCCGACCGGTGGTGCCGCTGGTATAAAACAGCCAGGCCACATCGTCCGGCGCGCGCTGGGTGTGCGCAATGGCCGCAAAGTCGTCCACCGGCTGCAGCATGGCATCGCACTCGGGCGACTCCACATCCACCTGACGCTCCAGCCCCAGTAGCGGCTCGGGTGCCACATCGCGGGTGACAAACGCCCAGCGCGCTTGCGCGTTGGCAATGATCCACTCCACCTCTTTGGCATGCAGCTTGGCGTTGACCGGCACCACCACCAGCCCGGCCCACCACGCCGCCCACAGCAACTCCAGATAGCGCGGGTGGTTGCGCATGAACAGCAGCACGCGCTCGCCGGGCGCAAGTCCTGCCTGGCGCAGCCGCTGGGCCAGTCCCGCGCTGCGCTGCGCCCACTGTGCATGGGTGGCCCAGGTGTCGGTGCCATAGAAAATAGCGGCGCGATCCGGTGCCAGGCGCGCCTGGCGGGTTAACAAGGTGACAAGACTCATGGCGAAACTTCCTGACTTTGAACGCACGGATTGATTGCGTCTGGTAGGAGCTTACCTGCAAGCGATCGGTGACCTTGTGCCTGCATGGATTGCCGCGTCGCTGCGCTCCTCGCAATGACAAGAGGAATGTCATCGCGAGGCCCTTCCAATTCGTCATCGCGAGGCCGACAGGCCGTGGCGATCCATGGCAACCCGTCATCGCGAGGCCGACAGGCCGTGGCGATCCATGTCTTTGTGCCTGCATGGATTGCCGCGTCGCTGCGCTCCTCGCAATGACTACAAATCAATCGCCAGCAGGCTGGCTCCCACAAATCAAGCGCCAATCGGCT
>SERZ01000286.1_pt1 | contig 35307 bp, 27 predicted proteins | sample 3171461 | NCBI WGS metagenome assembly SERZ01 (sample SAMN06051861, study PRJNA518727) | freshwater metagenome | biome: subpolar coniferous forest; feature: holomictic lake; material: water; isolation source: holomictic Lake 227, 6 m depth | place: Canada: near Kenora, Ontario | collected... | reverse complement strand
CAATTTTGCCCACGGCGAAGTACTCATGGTTGGCGCCCTCACCAGTTGGACCATCATTGGCCTGATGCAGGAATCGATGCCCAGTACCCCCGGTTGGCTGATGCTTCTGATCTCCTTGTTGATTGCCTGCGTGGTCTCAGCTGCCCTCAATTTTGTGATCGAAAAAGTGGCTTACCGGCCGCTGCGCAACAGTCCCAAACTGGCCCCGCTGATCACCGCGATCGGCATGTCCATCCTGCTGCAAACGCTGGCCATGATCATCTGGAAGCCCAACTACAAGCCTTATCCGACGCTTTTGTCGCGCACACCCATTGAGATCGGTGGCGCCGTTATCACGCCAACGCAGGTGCTGATTCTGGCCATGACGGCGGTGTCGCTGGCGATTCTGATGTGGGTGGTGAACTACACCAAGCTCGGTCGCGCCATGCGAGCGACGGCTGAAAACCCCCGCGTGGCAGCCCTGATGGGTGTCAAGCCGGATGTGGTGATTTCTGCCACCTTCCTGATTGGTGCGGTGCTGGCAGCCATTGCCGGCGTGATGTGGGCGGCCAACTACGGTACCGTGCAGCACACCATGGGCTTCCTGCCCGGTCTCAAGGCCTTTACGGCGGCTGTTTTTGGCGGCATCGGTAACCTCGCTGGTGCGGTGGTGGGCGGTATCTTGCTGGGCTTGATTGAATCGCTCGGCGCCGGCTATATCGGTCAACTCACGGGGGGCGTACTGGGTAGCCATTACTCTGACATTTTTGCGTTCATTGTCTTGATCATTGTGCTGACGCTGCGGCCTTCGGGCTTGCTGGGTGAGCGCGTGGCAGACCGCGCTTAAGGAGACTTGTCATGACTCAACAAAAGAAAATCTTCACCTTCCTGCTGGCAGCCATCGGCCTGCTGATCGTGCCGCTTGTGCTGCAGGGTTTTGGCAACGCCTGGGTTCGCATCGCCGACATGGCGCTGCTCTATGTTCTGCTGGCTCTGGGCCTCAACATCGTGGTGGGCTATGCCGGTCTGCTTGACCTGGGTTACGTCGCCTTTTTCGCCATCGGCGCCTACATGTATGGCTTGCTGGCGTCACCGCACCTGACCGAGACTTTTCCCGCGATTGCCGCGATGTTCCCGGATGGGATGCACACACCAATCTGGGTTGTGATCCCGGCGGCTGCTGGTATTGCGGGTGTCTTCGGGGTGTTGTTGGGGGCGCCTACACTGCGTTTGCGCGGCGATTACCTGGCAATCGTGACCTTGGGTTTCGGAGAAATCATCCGGGTGTTCCTGAATAACCTAGACCATCCCGTCAACATCACCAACGGCCCCAAGGGCATGAATCAGATTGATTCGCTCAGTTTCTTCGGGCTTGATCTAGGTAAAAAAATCACCATCGGTGGCTTTGAGTTGGCCTCGGTGTCCTTGTATTACTACCTGTTCCTTTCCTTGGTGCTTTTTAGCATCGTGATCTCGCATCGGCTGCAGTTGTCCCGCGTGGGTCGTGCCTGGATGGCGATTCGGGAAGATGAAATTGCTGCCAAGGCCATGGGCATCAACACCCGCAACCTGAAACTGCTGGCCTTCGGCATGGGCGCGACTTTTGGCGGCGTGTCGGGTGCCATGTTTGCCTCTTTTCAGGGCTTTATTTCGCCCGAGTCCTTCAGCCTGATGGAGTCGGTGATGATTGTGGCGATGGTGGTGCTCGGCGGCATTGGGCATTTGCCGGGCGTTATTCTGGGCGCCGTGATGTTGTCCGCCCTGCCTGAAGTCTTGCGCTACGTGGCAGGCCCCTTGCAGGCGATGACCGGTGGGCGGCTTGACTCTGCCATTCTTCGCCAACTGCTGATTGCGCTGGCCATGATCAGCATCATGCTGCTGCGTCCTCGCGGTTTGTGGCCTTCGCCCGATCACGGCAAGTCACTGAACACCAAAGGCTGAACATGACAGACACAGTACTCAACGTCTCCGGCGTTTCCAAGCGTTTCGGTGGCCTGCAGGCCCTGAGCGAAGTCGGTATCCAGATCAAACGCGGTCAGGTCTACGGCCTGATTGGCCCCAATGGCGCTGGTAAAACCACCTTTTTCAACGTGCTGACCGGGCTCTACACCCCCGATACCGGCAACTTCGAGCTCGCTGGTAAAACCTACCAGCCCACGGCAGTGCATGAAGTGGCTAAAGCCGGCATTGCGCGCACCTTCCAGAACATTCGCTTGTTTGCCGAAATGACGGCGCTGGAAAACGTGATGGTGGGACGCCATATCCGCACCCATTCTGGCTTGCTGGGCGCGATTTTTCGCACCCCCGGTTTCAAGGCCGAAGAAGCCGCCATCACCCAGCGAGCCCACGAGCTGCTGGACTATGTTGGTATCGGCAAGTTTGCTGACTACAAGGCGCGCACTCTGAGCTACGGCGACCAGCGGCGCCTTGAAATTGCGCGCGCCCTGGCAACCGACCCGCAACTGATTGCGTTGGACGAACCTGCCGCAGGCATGAATGCCACCGAAAAAGTGATGCTGCGCACGCTGATTGACAAAATCCGCAACGACAACCGCACTATTTTGCTGATCGAGCACGATGTGAAACTGGTGATGGGTCTGTGTGACCGCGTGACGGTGCTCGACTACGGCAAACAAATTGCCGAAGGCACGCCGGCTGATGTGCAGCGAAATGAAAAAGTGATTGAAGCCTATCTGGGCACCAGCGGTCATTAAACAGTTACTGAGCAATAAAGATGGCAAATATTCTTCTTAAAGTAACCGGCCTCAAAGTGGCTTACGGCGGCATCCAAGCGGTCAAGGGCGTAGACTTTGAAGTGCGCGAAGGCGAGTTGGTTTCCCTGATTGGCTCCAACGGCGCCGGTAAAACCACCACCATGAAAGCCATCACCGGCACCTTGCCGATCAACGATGGCGACATCGAGTACCTGGGCAAAAGCATTCGCGGCCAAGGCCCTTGGGATCTGGTGCGCCAGGGCTTGGCCATGGTGCCGGAAGGGCGCGGGGTTTTTACCCGCATGACGATTGTCGAAAACCTGCAAATGGGCGCCTACATTCGTGACGACAAAGCCGACATCCTGATGGATATCGACAAGGTGTTCACCATATTTCCACGGCTCAAAGAGCGTCGCGACCAATTGGCTGGCACCATGTCCGGCGGTGAGCAGCAAATGCTGGCCATGGGTCGCGCCCTGATGAGTCGCCCCAAAGTGCTGTTGCTTGATGAGCCCTCCATGGGGCTGTCGCCGATCATGGTCGACAAGATTTTTGAAGTGGTGCGCGACGTGTATACCCAAGGTGTGACCGTGCTGCTGGTCGAGCAAAATGCCAGTCGCGCCCTGTCGATTGCCAACCGGGGCTACGTCATGGAGTCCGGCATAGTCACGATGACGGGCGATGCCAAAGAGATGCTGAACGACCCCAAAGTGCGGGCTGCCTACCTCGGCGAATAATCGGGATTTTATTGAGTCATATTGGCCTCTGGCCCCCGTGTATTCTGCGTAAGCAGCTATTAAATTAATAGTGCAACATGCCCATTCTGAATCCGGTCAACCAGCCCCGCCAGTTTTTGGAATACCTCTTCCAGGTGGCGGTGCATCGAGCATTGCCACTGCACAACACGGTCGCTTTTTTGCCACCGCCGCCCAAAGGCCGAACGCTGGTGTTGGGTGCTGGTAAAGCGGCTGGCGCCATGGCGCAGGCGGTTGAGGCGCATTGGCCTGCCGATGCACCCCTTTCGGGACTGGTGGTGACGCGTTACCACCATATTCCCACACGACCACCAGGTTTATCGCAGCGCATCGATGTCGTGGAAGCGGCGCACCCCGTTCCTGATGATGCGGGTATGGCCGCGTCTGAACGCATATTGGCCTTAACCCAAGGCTTGACAAAAGATGACCTGGTGCTGTGCCTGATTTCTGGGGGTGGCTCGGCCCTGCTCATGCTACCCGCAGAGGGTTTGATGCTGCAAGACAAGCAGCGCATCAGCCGCGAGTTGCTTCACAGCGGCGCCACCATTTCTGAGATGAACTGCGTTCGCAAGCACCTCTCTCGCATCAAAGGGGGGCGACTGGCGCTGGCCTGTGCACCGGCGCGGGTGGTAACGCTGGCCATTAGCGATGTGCCGGGTGATGACCTTACTGTGATTGCCAGTGGACCGACCGTGGCCGATCCCAGCACGAGCGAAGAGGCGCTTTCCATTTTGAAACGCTACCGTATTGCATTGCCTGAGCCCGTGGCTGAATTATTGGCAAGCGGCGTGTTGGAAACGCCAAAACCTGACAACCCCGCCTTTTACGACCATTCCATCCACTTGATCGCCACCCCCCAGCAGTCGCTTGAGGCGGCGGCAGATGCGGCCCGTGCAGCGGGCTTGGCGGCTTACATCCTGAGTGATGAGATGGAAGGCGAGTCACGCGAAGTGGGTAAGGTACATGCGGCGTTGGCGCGTGCTGTGGCCCGTAAAGCACAGCCGTTTCAAAAACCTTGTGTCATTTTGAGTGGTGGAGAAACCACAGTGACTGTGCGTCCCGTCGCGCCAGGAACACCACGCGGGCGTGGCGGTCGCGCCGGCGAATTTTGTCTTGGACTGGCTCAGGCCTTGCAAGGACAGGCGCATGTGTTTGCCTTGGCCGCCGACACCGATGGCATCGACGGGGTGGAAGACAACGCGGGTGCTTGGGTGGAGCCTGCCACGCTGGAGCGAGCAAAGTGCTTGGGAATGAAGCTTGATGAATACCTTGACCGTAACGATGCCTATGGCTACTTTGCTGCGCTGGGCGATTTGGTCACCACAGGGCCGACCCACACAAATGTCAATGATTTCAGGGTAGTGCTGGTTTTGTGAAGTGCTTCCGCTAAAAAGTTTGATTTCGCTCAAGGTAGCGATTTGGGATGCGCGGCACAGTCGCAGCATGCTTTCTCCACAAACCATTAATCCCTCACTTGAGAGACAAGTCGCTATCCGGGGTGAGTCTTTGCTGAGGCGTTCTGACTCTTCTGCTTGGGTTTGCTATGTCGAATCCGGGCGCGTTGCATTGGGTGTGATGGAGGGTGATGCTATGGAGCACCAGTTGGGCGTGGTCGTTGGGCCCTGTTGGTTGGAGGCAACTTCGGCGGTTCTGAATCTGCCCAATGCCCTGGATGCCATGGCAGAAACCGAGGTGTGTTTGCGTCGTGTGCCCCTTGCCGAGTTTCGCCGTTCGCTCTCAGAAATGCCTAAACCAGCCCAAGCCGTATTGCACGATGTAGCGATGGCGCACCGCCAACAAACCGAACTGGCCGTCAGTCGCATGGCCAAAGACGCCGAGGCTCGTTGTGCCGAGTGGTTGCTGCGCAATGCCCAAGTGGACGTCGAAGGCGTCATGACTGTGCAGCTACAACAGCGCAAACGCGCCATAGCAGCTCAACTCAACATTGCTCCGGAGACCTTGTCCCGCGTGCTGCGTCACTTGCGTGAGCACAGCCTGATCAGCGGAACAGGCCGAGCCCTGAACCTGATGGACCCCACCGGCCTGCGTTCACTGGCTGGTATTTAAACCCCTGGAGTTCAAGCGAATTCGATAAGCACGTCGCCAGTCTGGACGTGCTCGCCGGCCTTCACCTTAAGTGCAGAGATGACGCCTGCAGCAGGCGCGGTGATATTGGTTTCCATCTTCATGGCTTCCAGCACCAGCAAGGAGTCACCGGCATGAATCTGCTGGCCAGCTTCTGCCAAAACCTTGACAACAATGCCAGAGACCGGACTGCGGCAGACCTTGCTCTCGTTGGCAAGGGGTGAAGTGGGTGCACTTGCAGGATGTCCGTTTTGCGCGCTGGCTGCACTGCCTGCCAGTTTGGCGGACCCCACCGGGTAGGCGGGCGGAAGATTGGCGTGGTCTTCGGCTACTTCGACCTCTACGTCGTAAGTCTTATCGTCAATGTTGATGCGTAGTTTCACAGTGATTTCCAATCAATGATGTCGGTGCGATGCATGGGCGCCGATGCGTCCTACCTGAGCCCAGGCACTAGAGTGGACCAGTCGTACATTGCGAACGCGGGCTTGCACGCCCAAAAAGGCGGCCACTGCCGCAGAGATGGCGAGCAAGGTTTCTTCGCTCAGGGTGTCGTCTGTGAAAGCTACCTTGTTACCCAGTCGTTGTTCGAGCGCGAGGACCCGGCGGCTGAGCGCGCCGATTTCTTCGCGCATTTGCGCTATCAGTGGTAACAACTCGGTGTCGCTTGACTTGTGTTTCATCGTATCCTTTCTAAAGTGGCATCAGGCCGTGCTTTTTGTGCGGACGGGGGATCCGTTTGATGCGCAGATATTCCAGCGCCTTGGCAATATGACTGCGGGTCATGGCGGGTTCAATCACGGCATCGACCAGTCGCTGCTCGGCCGCCACATAAGGGTTGGAGAATGTGTTCCGGTAGTCAGCAATCAGCTCCGCACGCCTTTGCTCGGGGTTTTCGGCCTCTGAAATCTCTTTGCGAAACACAATCTCGGCTGCGCCTTCAGCGCCCATGACTGCGATCTCTGCCGTGGGCCAAGCAAAGACGCGGTCTGCATCCAAGTCTTTGCCGCACATGGCGAGGTAGGCGCCGCCGTAACTCTTGCGCAGGATGATCGTGATCTTGGGCACGGTGGCCGCCGAATAGGCAAACAGCAACTTGGCCCCATGGCGGATGATGCCGCCGTATTCCTGCTCAACGCCCGGCATGAAGCCCGGTACATCGACCAGGGTCACGATCGGAATATTGAAGGCGTCGCAAAAGCGAATAAAGCGGGCCGCCTTGTTGGATGCATTGATGTCGAGCACGCCAGCCTTCACGCAAGGTTGGTTGGCGACGATGCCGACTGAGCCGCCGCAGATGCGGGCAAAGCCGACCACGATGTTCATCGCATGGCCCGTCTGCACCTCGAGAAAATCAGCGTGATCGACGATGGACTCGATGACGGCGCGCACGTCGTAACCCTGCTTGTTCTCAGCGGGCAACACGGTATCAAGCGCCAGATTGGGCTCTACCGAGTAATCGCCTTCGACGATCGGCGGGTCTTCCAGGTTGTTGGCGGGTAGAAAACTGAGCAATTTGGCACACAAGGCGATGGCGTGCTGGTCATCATCAGCAATGAAGTGAATCACGCCGGAATGCACCATGTGGGCATCGGGCCCGCCGAGTTCTTCCGCCGTCACGCTTTCACCCGTGACCTGTTTGATGACCTGTGGGCCGGTGATGAACATCTGCGCCTGGCGGGTCTGGATGATGAAGTCGGTCAGCGCCGGGCTGTAAGCCGCGCCGCCTGCGCAGGGGCCGCAGATCAGTGAGATTTGTGGCACCGCGCCGGACAGCATCACATTCGCGTGAAACACCTTGCCGTAACCCGATAGCGAGCCAATGCCTTCCTGCACCCGGGCGCCGCCAGAATCGTTGATGAAGATAAAGGGCGAGCCGGTCTTCAGTGAAGCGTGCATGATTTCTGCGACCTTGATCGAGTGCATCTCCCCTGCTGACCCGCCGGCCACCGTGAAATCCTGGCTTGCCAGATGCACCAGACGCCCGCCGACCGAGGCGGCCCCGGTGATGACGCCATCGGCAGGCAACACCTTGCCCGCCATTCCAAACAGGGTTGAGCTGTGCGTTGCGAAAAGGCCCACTTCTTCAAAACTACCAGGGTCGACCAGCGTGGACACCCGTTCACGCGCGGTCAGGCGCCCGGAGGCCCGGTGCTTGGCCTGCTTGTCGGCCCCGCCACCCAAATAGGAAGTCTCCTGGCGCTGGCGTAAGTCGTCAATTTTTTCCTGCATGGTGCTCATAGTTTTCCTTGTCTATTCGCTAATGGGCGTGACGGACACCCGGTGTGAGCGGCCGTTCAGCTTGACATCGTAAGTAACCGGTGTGCGCGGCGCTGAAGGCTCAACGCCCGGTTGGCTGGTTTTAACCGCTGCCGCTTGCGGGTCGACACCGAGGTTTTTGGGTCCAAGCTCGCGGGTTTCAAAGAAAGCGGCAGCAACCTGCGGGAACATCGCGTAGGTCAGCACATCTTCTTCACTGCCATCGTTACCGGGCAATGCCATGGCGGCGGTCTGCAGGTTGTCCCATTCAGGGTGCAGCAGGTCAGCGGGGCGCTCGGTGATGGCTTCCTTGTGTGCATGTTGTGTGGCGAGTGCCAGCACCGCCGGATCGCGTTCGCCGGGTGCTTTGCCGTAGTAGCCCAGCATCAGGTCGGCAAACTCGTTGGACATGACCTTGTAGCGCCCCATCAGCACATTAAAGACAGCCTGGGTGCCGACAATCTGACTTGAAGGCGTCACCAGCGGGGGGAACCCGGCATCTTCACGCACGCGCGGCACTTCGATCATCACCTCTTCGAGCCGATCCTCGGCCTTTTGCTGCTTGAGTTGGCTTTCCATGTTGGAAATCATGCCGCCCGGAATCTGACTGTCAAAAATATCGGTCTCGACACCGTGGATGTTGGACATGAAGGCCTGGTAGCGCGGCCGGATGGTCGAAAAGTGGTTCTTGATGCGCCGCAGGCAGTCCTTGTTTAATCTGGCCTCGTAACCGGTGCCCTCCAGCATTTCAACCAGGCTTTCGGTCGGGTTGTGGCCCGGGCCAAGACTCAGGGAACTGATGGCGGTATCAACTCCATCGGCCCCCGCTTCAATGGCTTTCATCAACGAAACCAGCGTGACGCCAGTTGTGGCGTGGGTGTGCACATGAATGCGCACCGAGTCGCCGCAGCGCTGCTTGATGCCCTTGACGATGTCATAGGCGGGCTGCGGTTTGAGCAACGCGGCCATGTCCTTCAGGCAGATCGAGTCGCAACCCAACTCGACCAGTTGTTCGGCCATGTCGATGAAGGTTTCAGTGGTGTGCAGTGGGCTGATGGTGTAGCAAATGGTGCCCTGGGCGTGCTTGCCGTTGCGACGCACGGCGTTGACCGAGTGCCGGATGTTGCGGATGTCGTTGAGTGCGTCAAAAACCCGGAAAACATCCATGCCGTTGCTGGCCGCCTTGTCCACAAATCGGTCCACCACACTGTCTTCGTAGTGACGGTAGCCCAGTAGATTCTGACCACGCAGCAGCATTTGCAAGCGGGAGTTGGGTAACAACTGGCGGAATTTTCGCAGTCGCTCCCACGGGTCTTCGTTCAAAAACCGGATGCAGGCATCAAAGGTGGCGCCGCCCCAGCACTCGACCGACCAATACCCGGCCTGGTCAATATCGGCACAGGCGGGCACCATGTCTTCAAACGCCATACGCGTTGCCAACAGGCTTTGGTGGGCGTCGCGCAGGCATAACTCGGTGATATCGATTATTTTTGCCATATGGAATTCATTTCTATTGCTAATGCGTCAGCGGTTTTGAGCGGTGGATGATGCCCATTGCTGACGCTGTAGTGGTTGATGTTTTCGGTGGGGTGATCGTATTCTTGGACATTTGCGGTGGGACTATTCAACCGCCTTGCCTCAAGTATGGCACCGCAAGCCGAAATAAAGCTATTCTCTTTATTTAATAAATTGATTCATGTCAATCTACATGCTACAAGTGCTGTGTGACAGTCACTTTTAATCGTCAGCGACCGAAAAAAACGGATAAGCGGGACGCCCATTTCGTTAACGGTTTTAAGTTGGAAATCTCTGATCCATGCAAGTGTTCACGAGGCTGTTTTAACCAAAAAAACTGGTCTGCACGTTCTCAGCGGTAATATTCTCGCCGGCGGGCCTCGGATGTGAACTCTTCCAAATCTGGATCCATGGCGCTGCGTGATGAAATGATGCCAATAGGTCGGTCATTCTCCACCACCGGGATATGTCGAAAGCCGTTCACCTGCATTAGTAACAAAGCATGCCCATAAGACTTATCAGGGGCGAGTGTGATGGGGGCGGCGCTCATGACTTCACAGATCCGGGTGCGACTGGCATCTCGACCTTGGGCCACCACGCGAAACAAAACATCGCGCTCAGTCACAATGCCGACGAGTCGCTCGTTCTCCACGACCAAGAGTGCACCCACGCGACGGCTAGCCATTTTTTCAGCGGCTACGTAAACGGTGGTGTCTGGTGAAGCAGTCAAAAACTTCTGCTGCTCCAGGAGGTTTCGGATGGGTTGATTGAACATAGTGGCTTTCGTTGCCAAATGCTAGCCGTCTTTACGGAATTGGATTTGACCTATCTCAGCGTTTTAAACGCTTCGAACCCGTTTTCCTCGGCCTAAGAGTCCACAAGTCTGAGGTCGATATTCAGCAACCCCCCGTTGGCAGGCCTAAATTTGGGATTTGACCAACGCGCCAAGCGCCTCTGGGTTAAGAATATGAATATCTCGATGGCGAACATCCAGAATGCCTGATGCCACCAATTTGGTAAAAGCACGGCTCACGGTTTCTATTTTTAATCCCAAATAGCTGCCAATTTCCTCACGAGTCATGCGCAAGACCAATTCTGATTGCGAGTACCCCCGCTCATGAAAACGCTGGGACAGGTTCAGCAAAAACGCAGCGAGGCGTTCCTCCGCGTTTTGGGTACCAAGTAGCAGCATCATGTTTTGGGTACGTACCAACTCGCGACTCATAAGGACATGTACATGGCGCTGCAAAGCAGGGACTTCCCGTGATAGTTCCCCGATGCGGTCGTAGGGTAGGACGCAAACTTCGGCATCTTCCAGAGCCACTGCGTTGTGAACGTGTTGGTCGCTTTCAAGGCCATCGAGGCCAATAATTTCCCCCGACATTTGAAAGCCGATGACCTGCTCTTGTCCGCTGGCCAATGTCAAATAGATCTTGAAAAAACCGCTACGAATGGCAAACAAGTTGTTAAAAATGGCCCCATTGCGCAACAAAAGGTCGCCGCGTTTGACTGTACGTCGGGCGGTGACAAGCGTATCAATGCGTTCAAAGTCGTCTTTACTCAGCGGCAGACAAAGGTCCCGCAAGTTGCAGTTGGCGCAGTCAATGATGGAGGTATTTGGGTTCAAGGGACCCATTGTGGCATTAGCCTTGATATGAATTGATCTGAATCAAAGTTATTGTGTGATTTAACCGAACAAAAGCTGGATTGCTACACGATTGCAGCCACTGACTTTAGGATTTTTCCACGACGATCATTCCAGTTTCAATTCAACGTCAGCGCCCTTAAAACATTTTCCGCAGTTGCTGGCGCCGTCAATCGCACCGCCCCACTATCACCCCGTGCTTGCGCTACGGCATCGCGCAAGGCTTCAAATACGCTGATGGCCAGCATGAACGGCGGTTCTCCCACGGCTTTGGAGCCGAACACGTTGTCTTCCCTGTTCGGTTCGGGCCAGAGGTCGACCCTGAAGTGTTTCGGCACATCACCGGCGGTAGGGATTTTGTAGGTGCTGGGCGCGTGGGTGCTCAGCGCCCCTTGGGCGTTCCACACCAGTTGCTCGGTGGTGAGCCAGCCCATGCCCTGCACAAAACCGCCTTCGATCTGGCCGATGTCGATGGCCGGGTTGATGCTGCGGCCGACGTCGTGCAGGATGTCCACGCGCAGCACCCGGCTTTCGCCGGTGAGGGTGTCAATAGCCACTTCGGTGCAGGCGGCGCCGTAGGCGAAGTAATAAAACGGCCTACCACTCAGGGTTGCTTTGTCGTAGTGGATTTTTGGCGTGCGGTAAAAACCGTCGCTCCAGAGTTGGATGCGGTTGGCATAGGCCAGTTTCACCACCTCATCGAACGGGCGGGTGCTGTTGGGTCCATAGATCAGTCCACCGTCAAAGCGGATGGCGCCAGCGCCGCAGACGTCCAGACCGCCGACGAATTGAGCGAGGTTGTCGCGCACATGGCGGGCTGCAAACTGGGCAGCGCGGCCGTTCAGGTCGGTGCCGGCCGAGGCGGCGGTGGCCGAGGCGTTGGGGATTTTGCTGGTGTCGCTGGCAGTCGTCAGCACCCGCGACAAGGGCACGCCCAGTTCGTCGGCCACGATTTGCGCCACTTTGGTGTTCAGGCCCTGACCCATCTCGGTGCCGCCGTGGTTCACCTGAATGCTGCCATCCAGGTACACATGCACCAGAGCGCCAGCCTGGTTGAACAGCGTGGCGGTGAACGAAATGCCAAACTTGACGGGCGTGAGGGCGATGCCACGTTTGATCACCTGGCTCTTGGCGTTATAGGTTGAAATGGCCTCTAGCCGCCGTCGATACTGCGCAGTCAGCTCTAACTTTGATAGCAATGGTTGCAGGATGTTGTCTTCAACCTGCATGCCATAGTGGGTGGTGTCGCGTTTGTTGCTGTTCAGCGTCGGGCTGCTCAGGGCTTCGTCGGCGTAAAGATTGCGCTGGCGCACATCAAGCGGGTCCAGCCCCAAATGGCGGGCGATATCACTCAAAATAGTTTCGGTCACGATCATGCCCTGCGGCCCACCAAAGCCCCGAAATGCAGTGTGGCTCTGGGTGTTGAGCTTGCAGCGATAAGAGGAAATCTCAACATCTTCCAGAAAGTAGGCGTTGTCGGCATGGAAGATGGCCCGGTCTGCCACCGGGCCTGATAAGTCGGCGCTAAAGCCGCAGTGGGCCGCCATCATCAGCTTCAGACCACACAGGCGGCCAGTATCGTCAAAGCCGGCGGTGTACGCGTAGCTAAAAGGGTGACGTTTGCCAGTGACCATGAAATCTTCGTCGCGGTCCAGGCGCAGCTTGACCGGGCGTTTTAGCTTGGCGGCCGCCACCGCCGCCCACACCGCCAAGTGCCCGGCTTGGGTTTCCTTGCCGCCAAAACCACCGCCCAAGCGTCTGCATTCGACGCGAACTGCATGGTTGTCCAGCCCCAATGCGTGCGCTACCCAGTGCTGCACCTCGCCGGGGTGCTGGGTGCTGGAATAAATCAGCCACTGGTGTTGCTCTTGCGGCAGCGCGTAGGCAATCTGGCCCTCTAAATAAAAATGTTCCTGTCCACCGACCTCCAGCGTACCGCTCAAGGTGTGGGGCGCTCTGGCCAACGCCCGTGTGGCATCACCGCGGTTGACGAAAACCGGAGGCAGCACATAGCTTTGTGCGGCTAGCGCGTCTTTGACCGTGAGGATGGCGGGCAGCGCCTCAATCGCCAAAATTACTTTGCGGGCGGCGTGCCGAGCTTGAGCCACGCTGTCGGCCACCACCACACCGACCACTTGGCCGATGTGCTGCACCGTGTCGATCGCAAAAATGGGTTCATCACCGGCAAAAGCCGCCAGCATCGGGTCACCGGGAATGTCCTGGGTAAGGATGACCCCGCGCACGCCCGGCATGGCCAAGGCGATTCGGCTGTCAACGCCGAGCAGTTTGCCGTGCGCCACGGTCGAGAGAATGGGCGCGGCGTAAAGCGTGCCACGCACCTCGGGAATGTCGTCCACGTAGGTGGCGGCGCCAGCGACTTGGGCGAAGGCGCTTTCATGCGGGTGGGATTGGCCGCTGGCACGCGCGGCAACCGGGGTGCTGGGGCTCATGCTGGTTCGCCTTCCAGAGTGAAGGATTCGAGGTTGATCTGTTGCTCGCCCTGGCTCTCCAGCCAGAAGCGTTGCAACAGATTGCCCAGCACCAGCGTGCGGTAGGTGCTGCTGGCGCGCATGTCGGAGATTGGCTGAAACTCCTCTCGTAGCGAGGCCATGGCTTGCTGCACGGTGGATTGTGTCCAGGCTTGGCCAAGCAAGGCCGCTTCGGTTTGGAGTGCCCGCACCGGGGTGGCGGCGACACCCCCGACGCCGATGGAAATGTGCTTTACCAGTCCGTCCTCCTGGTGCAGATTCAGGGCCAGGCACACAGCGGAGATGTCATCGTCAAAGCGCTTGGATATTTTGTAGACGCGCGACCATTCTCCTTCGACGGCTTTTGGCACCTTGATCCAGGCCAGCACTTCGTCGGCGGTCATCACGTTGGTGCGGTAGCCGGTGTAGAGCGTCTCCAGCGGCAGCTCGCGCTGCACTACCTGGCCACTTTTTTCACTCATCAGCACCACGCGGGAACCCAGTGCAATCAGCAGCGGCATCGAGTCGCCAATCGGTGATCCGTTAGCCACATTGCCACCCAGCGTGCCCGAGTTACGAACTGGCAGCCCGGCAAAGCGGTTGGCAAACGTGTGCAACTGAGGTCGGTCCGCCACCAGCGCGGCGAAGGCATCGGTCAATGTCACGGCGGCGCCAATCGAGAGGTGGCTTGGGGTGTCTTCAATCAGCCGCAGTTCCTTGACCTTGGAGACATCGAGCACCTTGTCGAACTGTTTGTGCATTTTGTTGATCCACAGCCCCACGTCGGTGCAGCCGGCCACGATCTGTGCGTCAGGATGGGCGGCACGAGCGCTGAGCAGGGCTGTCAGCGTTCGGGGAGAGATATAAGCCAAATCAGGCTCTAGCCCTCGTCCTGCTTGCGCAAGTAGCTCTAATTTTTGTAGCAAATCGGGTTCATCGACACGCACCTGCGGCAGTTTTTCCATTTGCTGTGCTGCCTCCAGAATCGGGCGGTAGCCGGTGCAGCGGCACAGGTTGCCCGAGAGCTCCGCTTGTGCCAGTTCGCGGCTGATGGGCTCGCCTTGAACGACATGGTTCTGGTACATGCCAAACAAACTCATCACAAACCCCGGGGTGCAAAAGCCGCACTGGCTGCCATGAGACTGCACCAGCGCTTGCTGGGCTGGGTGCTGTGTGCCGTCGTCGGCTGCCAGATCTTCGACCGTCCACAGTGCCAGACCGTCGATGGAATGCGCCATCCGGATGCAGCTGTTAACAGCGCTGTATTTGAGCTTGCCACCGTCTGCCTCGCCCAGCACCACCGTGCAGGCACCACAGTCGCCCTCATTGCACCCCTCTTTGGTGCCGGTGCAGTTCAGATCCTCACGCAACACCTCCAGCAGGGTGCGGGTGGGTGGTACATTGCACAGCGTGACAATTTCGCCGCGCTTGATAAATTGAATGACTCGGTTCTTCATGGTCAGTTCCTTGGACGGCGTGTGAGACTGAATCAGGGTAAAACAGCAGGGCGTTCTAAGTTGTTTAGGCTAGCATAAGACGTGAAAATATTCATGAGTCACTCTAATTTGTTCATTGCGTTCAGTTCAGCATAAATCGTGCCTTCTTGGCATCAACTTTGCATGTGAATGCCATCCGCTCACTACGTGTCAAAAAACAATACCAACAGCATGACAACTCCCCGACTGCAACTTGCGGGCATTACCAAAAGCTACCCGGGCGTGGTAGCCAATAGCGCTGTGTCCCTGACGGTGATGCCAGGCGAGACGCATGCGGTGCTGGGCGAAAACGGGGCTGGCAAATCGACCCTGATGAAAATCATTTATGGCTCGGTCAAGCCGGATGCGGGCAAGGTCATGTTCAATGGCCAGGTGGTGCATGTGCGTAATCCGCAGGAAGCCCGCGTGCTGGGGATCAGCATGGTGTTTCAGCACTTCAGTTTGTTTGACACCATCACGGTGGCCGAGAACGTTTGGCTGGGTCTGGACAAGCGCTTGAGCCTGCTCGAAGTTACCCACAGCATCACCGCCAAAGCGGCTGAATATGGGCTCGATATTGACCCCGCCCGACCGGTGCATACCTTGAGCGTGGGCGAGATGCAGCGTGTGGAAATTATCCGCGCCTTGCTCACCAACCCGCAATTGTTGATTCTGGATGAGCCCACCTCGGTGCTGACGCCGCAAGCGGTCGAAAAGTTGTTTGTGGTGCTCAAGAAGCTGGCCAGCCAAGGGTGCAGCATTTTGTACATCAGCCACAAGCTCCATGAGATCCGCGAGTTGTGCAATGCCTGCACCGTACTGCGCGGCGGCAAGGTCACGGGGGTCTGCAACCCGGCACAAGAGACCAACGCCTCGCTTTCCAAAATGATGATTGGTGCCGAGCCGCCGCTGCTGACCCGGCGCACCCAAAAAACTGGCGCGCCCGTCTTGCGCGTGCAAAATTTAAGTCTCGCGCGCGAAGATCAGTTTGGCATGGACCTGGAAAATATTTGCCTGTCGGTCAAGTCGGGCGAGGTGGTGGGCATTGCGGGTGTCTCAGGCAATGGCCAAAAGGAATTGCTCTACGCCTTGTCGGGTGAAGACATGCGTGCACCGTCGGGCAGTATTTGCATCGGTGAGGTGGATGCCGCCAGCCTGCACCCTGGCGCCCGTCGCAAGCTGGGGCTGCATTTTGTGCCAGAAGAGCGTTTGGGCCGGGGTGCCGTGCCGACCTTGAGTCTGGCGCACAACCTGCTGCTGACGCGTAATGAATCGATATCTTTCCCACGCTTCGCCGGGGGCTGGATTCGGGTGCGTCAACTGGAAGCACATGCCGCCGACATCATCCAACGCTTTAACGTCAAAGCAGGGGGACCGCGCGCCGTAGCGCGTTCGCTGTCGGGGGGGAATTTGCAAAAATACATTGTGGGCCGCGAAATTGACGCCAACCCCAAGCTGTTCATCGTGTCGCAGCCGACCTGGGGCGTCGATGTCGGCGCTGCCGCGCAAATTCGCGGTGAAATTCTGGAACTGCGCGATGCCGGTTGTGCCGTGCTGGTCGTTAGTGAAGAACTTGAAGAATTGTTTGAGGTCAGTGATCGACTGCACGTCATCGCCAACGGCCGCCTATCTCCCTCGGTGCCGATTGCCGAGGCTACGGTTGAGACGATTGGCGAGTGGATGAGTGGGTTATGGGATGTGAATCATGCTCAAGCTTGAAGCCCGCCCTCAACCTTCGGCCATGTGGAGCTATGGCTCGCCGCTGCTGGCCTTGTTCATCACCGTCATCCTTGGTGTCATGCTGTTTGTTGCCTTGGGCAAAGACCCCGTGAGTGGTTTGTTGGTGTTTTTTTGGGAACCCATCAAAAGCGTGTATGCCCTGGGTGAATTGACCGTCAAAGCCACACCGTTGTTGCTGATCGCGCTCGGTCTGGCAGTGTGTTTCAGGTCCAACGTCTGGAATATTGGCGCCGAGGGTCAGTATGTGCTGGGCGCTATTGCCGCCAGTGGCGTGGCCATGATGGCGGATAAAACCACCGGTGGCTGGATCGTGATTCCCATCGTTTTGGCAGGCGTGTTGGGCGGCATGTTCTGGGCAGGCATTACCGCTTTTTTGCGCGACCGCTTTCACGCCAACGAAATTTTGGTCAGCTTGATGCTGGTCTATGTGGCCGTGCAGGTGCTCAGTTACATGGTTTCAGGGCCATGGAAAGACCCCCAGGGCTATAACTTTCCACAGACCAAGAATTTTGATCTGGTGACCCGCATCCCGCGTCTGTTTGAGGGCTCGCGGGTCAGTATTGGTGTGTTTTTCACTTGGGTTGGTGCGTTGGGCACCTGGATATTTTTGTTTCGCACCCGCTCCGGCTTTGCTCAGCAGGTTGGCGGCCTGGCACCAGCGGCGTCCCGCTATGCCGGATTTTCTTCGCGTCGGGCCCTGTGGGTAGCAATGCTGGTGTCGGGTGGTATGGCCGGTCTGGCGGGCGCGCTGGAAGTCGCGGGCCCGATTGGACAGCTCACGCCCTATGTGCCGGCAGGTTACGGGTTTGCGGCCATCATCGTTGCCTTTGTCGGGCGCTTGCACCCGGTCGGCATGATTTTCTCGGCCATGTTGATGAGCATGTTTTATATCGGGGGTGAGTTGGCGCAGTCGCGCTTGGGTCTGCCCAAATCGCTCACCGGCGTCTTTCAGGGCTTGTTGCTCTTCACCTTGCTGGCCTGCGACACACTGGTGAATTACCGATTGAGGTGGAAGAAATGATGGAATCCTACGCACTGCTGATTGCTGCCACCCTCAATGCAGGCACCGTGCTGGCCCTGGCATCTCTAGGGCTGCTCATCAACGAGAAGGCCGGCATCGTCAACCTGGGCGCCGAGGGCATGATGTTGTGCGCGGCCATTGCCGGTTTTGCGGCGGTGGTTCACTCGGGCAGCGATATGGTCGGGTTCGCTGCGGGCATCGGTGCCGGTGCTTTGCTGGCGCTGATTTTTGGCGGACTGGTGATTTGGCTCAACACCAATCAGTACGCTACCGGCCTGGCGGTGAGTTTGTTTGGTACCGGTTTTTCAGCCTTTGCCGGCATTGCCTATGTGCAGGAAAAAATCCCGGAGCGCCCTCACTTTGCCGTTCCTTATCTGTCGGACATTCCACTCTTGGGCCCGGCCTTGTTTCGGCACCACCCCCTGGTCTACCTGACCGTTTTGTTTGCCTTGGGTCTGATCTGGTTTTTGTACCGCACGCGCAGTGGGTTGGTGTTGCGCAGTGTCGGCGAGAGCCCTGAGTCAGCCCATGCCCTGGGCTACCCGGTGCGTCGCATTCGCCTGATGGCCGTGGTTGCGGGTGGTGCGCTGTGCGGCTTGGCGGGTGCTTATATTTCTATTGTCTATACGCCTTTGTGGGTGGAAGGGATGGTGGCGGGCAAGGGCTGGATTGCCCTGGCGCTCACGACTTTCGCCACCTGGCGGCCGGCCCGTGTCTTGTTGGGAGCCTACCTGTTTGGGGGTGTGACCATGCTTCAGTTTCACTTGCAAGGTATCGGCGTGGAAGTGCCGAGCCAGTTTTTGACCATGTTGCCTTACGTCTCCACCATCGTAGTGCTGGCACTCATTTCAAGAAATCCCCAATGGATTCGTATCAATATGCCGACATCGATTGGTAAGCCTTTCTACCCCGGCGCCTGATTTCCCGTTCATAATTTCACTTTTTCTCAACCCTGTCTCAACCACCTCACTCCAAAAGGACCTGACATGACCGACCTCCAAAAACGCTCGCTCCTCAAAATTGCAGCACTGACCGCCGTGGCCTCTGCCGCGATGGTCGGTTGTGGCAAAAAAGAAGAACCAGCGCCGGCTCCAAAACCTGCGCCTGTCGCTTCGGCACCAGCGCCTAAGGCCGAGCCCTTGAAGATTGCCTTTGCCTATGTCGGCCCGGTCGGTGATGGTGGCTGGAGCTTCGCGCACGACAACGGTCGCAAGGCCCTGGAAAAAGAATTCGGTGACAAGATCAAAACCTCGTTTGTTGAAAACGTGCCCGAGTCGGCCGATGCCGAGCGCGTCATTCGCGATATGGCGGGTCAAGGCAACAAGCTGATTTTTGGCACCACGTTTGGCTACATGGAGCCGATGCTCAAAGTGGCTGCCGACACCAAGGGCGTCAAGTTTGAACACGCCACCGGTTACAAGCAGGCCGAGAACATGCGCACCTATGACAGTCGCACCTACGAAGGCGCGTACATGGCGGGTGTGATTGCGGGCAAGATGACCAAATCCAACACGCTGGGCGTCGTGGCTTCGGTGCCAATTCCTGAAGTGGTGCGCAACATCAACGCTTTCACGCTGGGCGCGCAGTCGAGCAATCCCAAGGTCAAGACCAAGGTGGTATGGGTGAACGAGTGGTTTAACCCACCGAAAGAAACCGAAGCGGCTACTTCCTTGATCAACGGCGGTGCCGATGTGTTGTTCCAGAATACCGACTCACCCGCGGTGCTCAAGACGGCAGAGGCCAAGGGCAAGCGCGCTTTTGGTTGGGATTCCGATATGACCGCTTACGGCCCCAAGGCCCACTTGGCATCCGCCGTGATTAACTGGGGTCCTTACTACATCAAGGCCACCAAGGAAGCACTGGATGGCAAATGGGTCGGTGGTACGCATACTTGGTGGGGCGTGAAAGAAGGCGCCATCGACTTGGTGTCGATCGCTGAAGACGTGCCTGCCGAGACAAAAGCCAAAGTCGATGAAGTCAAGAAAGGCCTCGTCGATGGAAGTTTCTCAATCTGGAAAGGCCCCATCACCGACAACACCGGCAAGGTGCAGATCGCCAAGGACACCGTCGCGGATGACAAGTTTCTGGGTGGCCTGAACTTCTTTGTCAAGGGCGTTGAAGGCAAGGTGCCTGGTAGCAAATAAACGTCATTTCACTAGCAGAATCAAGTCGCCTTGGGGCGGCTTGTCTGTTTTTTGAAACATCATTTGACTACTTTAGCGCGGTATTTACACAGGTTTTACATAAGCCTGTGCGAATGCATCACAATACCGCCTGACACAAAAGCACAGTTGTGCGTGGCGTGTTAATTATTAACAACTCTGGAATAAATATTATGACAAACCGTCGCGAATTCATTGCTCAAATCGGCCTGGGTGGCTCTGCCTTGTTGGCTGGTAACGTCATGGCTGCTGACCTGCCAATGGTTGCTGATGCTGATCCACAAGGTAAAGCGCTCGGCTATGTGGCTGACGCTGCTAAAGCTGACAAAGTGAAATTCCCCAAGTTTGCTGCAGGCCAAAACTGCACCTCTTGCGCTTTGTTCCAAGGTAAGGCTGGCGCTGCTTCCGGTCCTTGCCCCTTGTTTGCTGGCAAACAAGTGGCTGCCAAAGGCTGGTGCTCCGCTTACGCCAAGAAGGCTTAAGTCTGCCCCTTTCAAGGAGGCGGCACTGGTCGCCACCTTGTCTGAACAAGGCACCGTCATGGTGCCTTTTTTTCGTCCCAGCTTTGCGATACTCGGTGCATGCAGTTACAAGATATTCTTTATTCTCAGGGTTTTGGTACCCGCCGTGTGTGTTCTGGCCTGATTCAACAGGGCTTGGTTCAGGTTTATGAGTCAAATGAGGCGCTAGCCCCCGTGCCCTGTTCGCAGTCAGCTACTGATTTTGTAGCGGATGGCTTGCGTTTTCGGGTTCAGGGTGTGGACTGGCCCTACTTTGAGAAGGCCTACGTGATGCTGAACAAGCCCATGAACACCGAGTGCTCGCAAAAACCCTCAACCCATCCCAGTATCTACACCTTGTTGCCCTCGCCCTTGCGTCTTCGCCCCCAAAAGGGCGCTGTTCAAGGGGTGCAGGCGGTCGGGCGGCTGGATCAGGACACCACCGGCTTGTTGTTGCTGACCGATGATGGCAAGTTCATCCACCGCATGAGTTCGCCGCGCCACCATGTCCCCAAGGTGTATGAGGTGACGGTCAAGCATCCGCTGGATGAGGTGCAGGTTAACAAGTTGCTGTCTGGCGTGGTGCTGGACGACGACCCCAAGCCGGTGCGGGCAGCAGCATGCGAGGCGGTATCAAGCCACCATCTGCGGCTGACCTTGACCGAAGGTAAATACCACCAGGTCAAGCGCATGGTAGCGGCGGTGAGCAACCGGGTGGAGGCCTTGAGCCGCTCGCAAATTGGCGGTTTACGTTTGCCTGATGATTTGGCGCCTGGGCAGTGGCGCTGGTTGACACAGGCCGATCTGGCTTCTATTGCCAGTTGAATGAGTACTTTTTCAACGATAGTCACCTGTTCATTGCAGGATAGGGATTCCGTTCTGTCTTGATTTAACCCGGTGTAGGCGCGCCATTGGCCGCGCGTGACTATTTCATACAGTCTGATATTGACGTTATTAGATTTCCATTGAAAATCCACGCCATGAATGTCATCACCTTGCAACAGAATAAATGGTTTAAACGAGCGCTGCGGTCCATGGCGGGTGTCTTGGCGTTGTGGGTGCTGGCTTGGTTGGCAGTGCCGCCGATTCTTAAAAGTCAGTTGGAGAAAGAAATGACTGCGCAGTTGGGGCGACGCGTCACGCTGGGCGCGGTCGATTTCAAGCCCTGGTCGCTCGAACTCACGCTGCAAGACCTGGCCGTGGCCCGTGCCGCCGGCGCTACCGAAACCTCTCCGCAGCTCAGTATCCAGCGTATCTATATAGATGCAGAGTTGCAGTCTCTGGTGCGACTGGCGCCGGTGCTGGACGCGATCGAGGTGGCGACGCCTCGTTTGAGCCTGACGCACCTGGGCGAGGGCCATTACGATGTGGACGATATTCTGGCGCGACTGACTCAACCCACCGACAAACCCGACGCAGCGCCCCTCAGGTTTGCACTTTACAACCTGGCTTTGAGCGGTGGCGCGATGGATTTCACCGACAAAGCGGTGAACAAGTCCCACGTCCTGCAGGATTTGCAGATCAAGCTGCCTTTTTTGAGCAATCTGGACTCGCAACGGACCGTGCTGGTGCAGCCGCAACTCGCGTTTCGGCTCAATGGCAGCCAGTTTGACTCTGCCGCGCATGGTACGCCTTTTGCACAAACCCACAAGACGGATGCCACCTTCAAAATCACCGATCTGGATTTGGCGCCGTACTTGGCCTATGTGCCCGCCGGTTTGCCGGTTCAGCTGATGTCAGCGGTGCTGAATGCTGACCTCAAGGTGGCGTTTGAGCAGTCGCCCACGATGGCCGTCAAACTCAGCGGCACGCTGCAGGCGGGCAAAGTCAAGCTCCAGCGCCCGCTTGTCAAGTCGCCGGAGTTGCTGGACTTTGACCTGCTCAAACTCACGCTCGCCGATGTGCGTCCGCTGGAGCGGGTGGCACGGCTGGCGGCGGTGGAATTGACCGGCGCTACGCTGAGTGTTCACCGCGACAAGTCGGGCCAGATTAATTTGGCGCAGCTGTCAAAACCGCAAAATGCTACTAAAAAAATAGCTACTAACGCAAGTAGCACGGGGGCTACAGCCAAAAATGACTCAAAAGAGGGTGCCTGGAAGCTCGACATCGCCCAAGTGCGCCTGAACAATGGCGCGCTTCATTGGACGGACGAGGGCACCGCACCCGTGGCGCGGCTGGGCTTGAACGATGTTGCACTGGAAGCCACAGGTATTGCCGTTCCATTTGTTCAACCCTTGCAGTTTGGCGGATCGGCCAAGTTGGCCACTTTGGCCGAGGGAAAGCCGGGCCCGGCCGTCAAACCCGCCCCGGTGGCCGCTTTTAGCTTCAAAGGCTCCGCCACCGACCAGGCAGCCACGCTGAACGCCACGCTGGCTGAGTTGCCGCTCGGCATCGCCGGGCCCTATCTGGCGAAATTCATGACGCCTTCGTTGAGCGGCATGCTCAACGCAGACCTTGGCGTGACCTGGAAAGCCAACGTGGACCCCGAAAAACCGGCCGAATTGTTGCTCGATGCCAAAACGTTGACGCTCGACGGCGTGGCCTTGACGCAGGGCAGGGCGAGTCTGGCCAGCATCAAAAAAATTCAGGTCGAACAAGCGCTGCTTGACGTGGCGAAACAAAGCGTCACAGTCGGTAAACTGAACGTGACACAGCCCAAAACCGGGGTGCAGCGCGAAGCCGATGGGCAATGGATGTTTGAGCGTTGGCTTAAAGCCGTGCCTGACACCACGCCTGCACGTCCAGCGGACAAGAAACCTGTCACCCCAGCCAAACCTTGGGGCGTCGCCATTCAGGATGTGGCGCTGGAGGGTGGCGCTTTTAGTTTCATGGACAAATCAACCGGCAAACCGGTGGCGGTGGACCTGGCAGGCGTGTCGGTTCAGTTGAAAAACTTTTCCACCACCAGTCCCAAACCTTTCGGCCTGAACGTGTCGACCCAGCTTCGAGCCGGTCACACCGAAGCGGGTCGGTTGGCTTGGCGTGGCACCTTGGGGCTGAGTCCACTTACGGTGCAGGGCAAGCTGGACGCCGTCAGGGTGCCGGTGCACGCGTTCGAGCCCTATTTGGCCGACACGTTGGCTATTGAAATCCTCAAGGCCGAAGCCAGTTTCAAAGGCCGGGTCAGCTATGCGCAGACGGCAGCAGGCCCGGTGGTGAAGGTCAACGGCGACGCCGCGATCGAAGAGTTTCAGGCCAACACCTTGCCGCAAGGTGATGAGTTGTTGAGCATGAAACTGCTCAGTTTGCGTGGGCTGGACTTGGGGCTGTTGCCCGGCAGCGCCACCAGGGTGTCAGTTCAAGAAACGGTGCTAAGCGATTTCTTTGCCCGACTGATCCTCAGCGAGGCCGGGCGTCTCAATTTGCAGGACGTGATGAAAGTGCCAACCCAAGCCGCTGCACCCGCCCTGGCTTCTTCAGCGCCGATTAGTCATGCTTCAGATGCTTCTAAATTAATAGCTACTAGCGCAGGTAATACGGGGGCTACAGCCCCAATAGATGCTAAGCCGACGTTGGCGCCCGTGATCAGCTTCGGGCCGATCAGCGTGATTGGTGGTCGGGTGAATTTCTCGGACCGATTCATCCAGCCCAACTACTCGGCCAGTTTGACGGAACTGACCGGCAAGCTCAGTGCGTTTTCGTCGCAAACCCAGCCGGGTGTCGTCAATCTGGCTGATCTGGAATTGCGCGGTCGCGCTGAGGGCACGGCGTCGCTGGAGATCACCGGCAAGGTCAATCCGCTGGCGACCCCGTTGGCGCTCGACATCAAAGGCCGCGTGCGCGACCTGGAGTTGCCGCCGCTGTCGCCGTATTCGGTGCGTTATGCGGGTTATGGCATCGAGCGCGGCAAGCTCAGTGTCGATGTCGGTTACGTCATTGCGCCCGATGGCCAACTCACCGCCAGCAACAATATCGTGCTCAACCAACTCACTTTCGGCGAGAAGGTGGACGGCGCGCCAGCTTCTTTGCCGGTGAAGCTGGCGGTGGCCCTGCTGGCCGACCGCAACGGCGTGATCGATATCAACCTGCCGGTGAGCGGTTCCTTGAGCGACCCGCAGTTCAGGCTGGCGCCGATCGTGTTCAAGCTGATTCTGAATCTCGTGGTGAAGGCCATTACGTCGCCGTTCAGTTTGCTGGCCAGTGCCTTTGGCGGCGGCTCTGACGAACTCAGTATGGTGAACTTTGCACCCGGCTCTGCCGTTCTGAGTGAGCAGGCCAAACCGGGTCTGGACAAAGTCGTGAAAGCCCTGATCGAGCGTCCGGCGCTCAAGATGACTGTGATCGGCACCGCCAGCCTTGAAGTCGAGCGCGAGGCTTTCAAGCACGAACAACTCAAAGCGCTGGTGCAAGCCGAGAAACGCCGTGCCGCGATTGTCAATGGGGCGCCTGCGAGCCCCCCTAATGAAGCCCATGGACAGGGCGTTGTCTCGGCGACGGAATACCCGGTGCTGCTCAAAGCGGTTTACCGGCGCGCCGATTTTCCCAAACCGCGCAACCTGATTGGTCTGGTCAAGGACATTCCCCCTGCAGAGATGGAAGCCCTGATGTTGGCGAACCTGCCCGCCACCGAGGACGCCATGCGTGAGCTGGCGGTGCAGCGCGGGGTGCATGTGCGGGACTATCTGGCCAGTCAAAAACTGCCCACTGAGCGCCTCTTTTTAGGTGCCGCAAAAGCGGTTCCACCTGAGGCAAAATGGAGCCCCCGCGCGGAGCTGAATTTAACGACTCAATAGTTCGTCCCCGAGACTTTTTGCCGAATGAGAAATTTGGGCGAAAATAGCGGGTTCAGCCCTGTCCGCTTGACGGTGGGGATCCTCCCCCAATGTATGCGCGACTCATGTTCTCTGTCTTCAATAAAACTGCCAAAGCCCCCGAAGTGATTAAAACCCCCGCCAAAACTAACGAACCCCATCCGCTGGACGCGCTGACGGGCGGGGCATTTTCTGCCCATACCTCCACCGAGCGCACCGCGAAAATTCGCGAATGGCTGGTCACTGAGCCCACTGCCGACAACCTGCAGGCCGTGTTCAAGGAAATGGGTGGCAAAGACAAAGGCGCGGCCAAGTTGTTGCGCGAAAAGCTTGATGAGATTAAGCGCAGCAAGGGCCAGGAATCCATCGCCCAAGAGTGGGCCGACAAGGCCCAGGCTTTGCTGGCCGTGGGCAAGCTCAACATTGCCGATGCGATGGCTTGGCAGCGTGATGCCGCCAAAGCTGGCGCGCCCCTGAGCAAAGAGCCGCTCGCCACGCTGCGCGGCCAGCTCAGCGACCGGGTTAAGGTGATTGAAGACTTGCAACACCGGGTTCAAGTTCAGCGCGAAGCCGCTGTGTTGCTGGCCCAGCGCATTGAAGTGCTGTCCACCAAGTCCTGGCGCGATGCGCAGGCCGTGGTTGAAGCCCTGCACGCCGATGTCGACCACTGGCAGGCGCAAGCCACCGCCCTGCTGGGTGACGCCAATTGGGCCAGTGTTGATGCCAAATATCCGCCGCTGCTGGATGGTTCGCGTGCGCAGTTGCTGGTGGTGTGGGATGCTTTCAAAAGCGCATTGGGCCAAGCGGCGGCGGCTGCGGCAGACGCTGCGGCGCCCTTGCCCCCCGTGCCGGTGTGGGCTGATGAATTGCGCCTGGCGCGTGGCATTCCGCTGGAAGCGGTGGCCAAGCCCAAGAAAGCGCCGATTGATCCTGAAATCAAGGCCAAAGCCATTACCATCGTGCGTGAGGCGCTCACAAAACTAGAGCAAGAAGTTGGCGAAGGCCACGGCAAAGCCAGTGCCGGTGCTGCCAATGCCTTGCGCAATGCGCTCAAAGAATTCGGCAAAGTCATCGACGACAAACTCGAAAACCAGGCCCACGCGGCGCTGGCCGCTGCAGGTGAATTGGAAGGCTGGCAGCGCTGGCGTGCCGACCAGTTGCGCGAAGAACTCGTCGCCAAGGCCGAAGGCTTGCTCAAGCGCCCTGAAGGTCAGGCCATGGGCGGCCGCAAACTGCAAGAAAGCCTGCGCACCCTGCGTGACCAGTGGAAACAAACCGACCAGGGCGGTGTGCCCAACCACGGTTTGTGGAAACGCTTTGACGACGCCTGCAACGAAGCCCACAAAGTGGTCGAAGTCTGGCTTGAAAAAGTCAAGGCCGAGTCGGCTGAGCACCGTGCCCAACGTCTGGCCTTGATAGAAGAAGTCAACGCCTGGGCTACCGCCAACACCACTGCGCTGGACAACGACTGGAAGGGTTTCAACCGCATCCTGCATCAGTTTGGTGACCGCTGGCGCGAAGGCGGCCATGTCGGCGAAAAAGCCTTTGCCGAATTGCAACCGCTCTTTAAAGCCGCCATCAACAACGCAGCTGCCCCACTTGAAGCCCTGCAAAAAATCAGCCTCGCCACGCGACAGGCCCTGATCGAAGAAGCCAAAGTGTTGGGCGCCCAGCCTGAGTTGCGCATCGATGCCGTCAAGGCTTTGCAGCACCGCTGGCAAGCCGAAACCCACGTCGTGCCGATGGACCGCCGCCAGGAACAAAAGCTCTGGGACGCGTTTCGCAAACCGATCGACGAAGCCTTCAACCGCAAGACTGTGGAACGCGAAAAAGCCGATGCCGCCTTGGGTGAACGTGACCGCACCGTGCTGGATGCTGCCAAGGCGCTCGAAGCCGCCAATGCCGCTGGTGATGCCCAAGGCATTCGCAGCGCCATGAATGCCCTTGAAGCAGCCTTGCGTGGCCAGGCCCAGGCCAAAGCTGCGGTGCAAGTGGTTAGTTCTGAGGTGAATCCGCTTGTAGCCCCCGTTGAATCTGCGCAAGATGCTACTGAAACTGTAGCAACTTCAGAGCCAGCCGATGCCGCTGAAGAAGGCGCTGCGGCCGAGTCGGCCGCACCGGTGGAGCCAGTGGTCGCGCCCAAGCCCGCCCCCAAGCCGGTGATCGCCGTTCGCGGTGATGACCGTCCGGGCATGAAAAAGACCGAACCCGTCGTCATGGGACGCGGTGGCAAGTTTGGTGACCGCAAAGACGGTGGCCGTGATGGCGGCCGTGACAGCAACCGTGGCCCTCGCGAAGGCGGCTTTGCCGGTCGTCCGGATGACCGCGGCCCCCGTCGCGACAGCCGTGATGCACCGTCGGCCCCTTGGTCCGATGCACCGCGTTTGGGCGACACCGCTTTCCGTGCCCAGCGTGATGCGCTGGAGCATGCCCAGTTTGCCCTTCGCAAGTTGGCCGCTCAAGCCCACGGTGAGTCCTTGATCCAGTTGATGGCCGCTTGGGAGCATCGTGATGCCGCCCAGGTGCCTTCGGCGCAAGAGTTGGGCAGCCGTGTGACGCCTGTCACCCGCAGCGCCTGGACCAAAGCACTGGCCCAAGCGCCAGCCGGTGATGCCAATATCGCCTTGTTGCGTCTGGAAATGGCGTCTGAAGTGCCAACACCTGCCGAGCACATCAATGCCCGTCGCGCCCTGCAATTGCAGTTGCTGACCAAGCGCAACGATCCGCCACCGGCACAAACATGGGGCCAGGACGCTGCCACCGTGTTGGCCAGTGGCTTTGATGCCAGCCTGGCACGCCGTGTGCAGAATGTGTTGAAGGCTTTGCTGAAGCCTTGAACCACAGCAGGGCGGCCGCCATAAGCTGCCCTGCTATTCCATTTCCAAATCAATCCGATATGTTGTTGCTTCGCCTTGCCGTACGTCCGTACTGTCTGCGGCTTCGCGCCTAATGTCGTATCGATCTGGAAACGGAATTAGCCCGTTCGTTTGAAGGGGGTTGCCCGGTTGGGCGCTCGCGAACTTTAGACCGGTAAGCGTTGAATCTGGCAGCCCATCCGGGCGCACGTCGTCAAGCGTAAAACTTCCAGTCGCGGTGGTGTGGCTGTGGCATCCCAGTCGCTCAGCACGAGGCGGCGCAATGGCGTGGATGAATCTTGGTTCAAATCATGGTCACCCGGTTGGTGGGTGTGGCCGTGAATTAATGTGTTGGCTTGGGCGGAGTTCAGCCAGTCGCGAGCGGCTTGGCTATCGACGTCCGCATACACCGCGCCACTGTGTTTGCGGTTTTCGCTCTGATCCCGCAGCGCGCGCGCAATGTGTTGGCGTTCTGCCAAGGGCTTGGCCAAAAAAGCCTGCTGCCATGGAGCGCTACGCACCTGCGATCGAAAGTCCATGTAATCAGTGTCTGCAAGGCACAGTGCATCGCCATGCGAAAGCAGCCAGCGTTGGCCGCCAAAATCCAATGGGGTGGGGTCGTTGAGTAGCGTCATGCCGCAAGAGGCTGCAAAGGCCGGACCGAGCAGGAAGTCGCGGTTGCCATGCATGAAGAAAATAGACAGTCGCTTTGCTGCGGACTTTAAAGCGTGGCCGCAGCGTGCTTCAAAGTCAGCCAATGGCTTTGATTCGGCCGATAGACCTTCAATGCTGTCATCACCGACCCAGACTTCAAACAAGTCGCCCAAAATAAAAACGGCATCGGCCGGTGTGGTCTGCAGGTAGTTTTGCCACGCAATGAAGGTGGCGGCCTCGCTGGCCTGCAGGTGCAGGTCGGAGATGAAATCAATCTGGCGCCACTGTGGTGGCGCTTGCAGTACCGGCCCGGTCAGCGCACCCGGGTGCGCCATGATCGGCGGTACTGCCGGTGTCATGTCAGAGGGCCACGGCCTTTTCCATGATCACGTCTTCCACGGGCACGTCATCGTGGTAGCCCTTGCGGCTGGTTTTGACGGCTTTGATCTTGTCGACCACTTCTTTGCCCGACACCACTTTGCCAAACACGGCATAGCCCCAGCCTTGGGCTGAAATGGCGGTGTGGTTCAAAAAGGTGTTGTCAGCCACGTTGATGAAAAACTGCGCGGTGGCCGAGTGCGGGTCGCCCGTGCGGGCCATGGCCACGGTGTAGTTCAGGTTTTTCAGGCCGTTGTTGGCTTCGTTGTTGATGGGGGAATCGCCCTTTTTCTCTTTCATGCCGGGCTCCATGCCGCCGCCTTGGACCATGAAACCGGGAATGATGCGGTGAAAAATGGTGTTGTTGTAGTGGCCTTTGTTCACGTAGCTCAAGAAGTTGGCTACCGTGTTGGGGGCTTTCTCTTGGTCGAGTTCAAGCGTGATGACGCCGTAATCGGCAATGTGGAGTTCGACTTGGGGGTTGCTCATGATTTATTTCACCAGGGTTGCAGAGTTGATAAGAACAGGGGTTTTGGGGACATCGGTTGGGAAGGGGCCGCCAGCACCCGTGGGGGTGGTCCTGATTTTCTGGACGATGTCCATGCCGCCCACGACCTTGCCAAAGACGGTGTAGCCAGGTTGCTGAACGCTGGGGTCCAGAAACGAGTTGTCTTTGACGTTGATGAAGAACTGTGCCGTGGCAGAGTTGGGGTCATTGGTGCGGGCCATGGCCAGCGTGCCTTCGACGTTTTTCGGGCCGCCCTTGGCCAAGGCTTCACGGCCTTCGTGCACGACCGGGGCGCGGGTTTTCTTCTCGGCGTATTTGGCGTCATAGCCACCGCCTTGAATCATGAAGTTGCCAATCACGCGGTGAAAGATGGTGCCGTCGTAGTGCTTGTCTTTAACGTACTGTAAAAAGTTCTCAACCGTCTTGGGGGCCTTGTCGGGATAAACCTCGACGGTGAAGTCGCCCGCCGTGGTGGCAAATTTCACCCTGGGTGCATCTTCAGCATGTACCGTGCTTGCTACTGAAAACATAGCTGCTAGCGCAAGTGCAACGGGGGCTAGAGCCGAAAAACGTGTAAATTTCATCCAATAACTCCTTCAAAAAATATTTTCCATCGACTACCTTGTCGGCCCCAGTACTGGCGCTTGGTAGGGCCAGTGACGGTTCCGACTGCCACTTCACCAAAGGTAACGATCATGGTGTCGTTGGCATCCGTCCATCGTAACAACGAAAGATCTTTAAGCTGGATAGCGCGCCCACGCCCCTTGGTGAGTTCGGTGCGCAAGGTTGGCGTCCACTCGGTCAGCGTTTGCCCGTTGTTGTTGAAGTCGGGGCTGTAAAAACTGAGTACCCGGTCCACATTTCCGCTGGATTTGGCGGTTTGCCATGCGTTTAAAGCATCTTCAAACGCTTTGCTTTCTGAACGGACTACCTTTTGCGTGATCCAGTTTAGTTGCTGTGAGATGACCACGGGTGTGGTACGGACTTCGACGGTGCGAATAATCTGGTCAAGGTCCGGGTTAGCCAAAACGACACAGCCGTCCGTGGCTTGCGGTGGGCGTGAAAACTGGCCGGGCGGTGTGCCGTGCAGCCAGATGCCTTTGCCAGTCTTGCCGCGCTTGCTGTCCAGAACGTTGGGATAGTTGAGAGGAAGTGCACCCGATCCGTAAAAATTTTTCAGGGATTTCGGATCCAGGTTACTGGTGATGAAATACACCCCCATGGGGGTGCGCAAATCACCCTCAATATTTTTTTCCAACCCTGACTTGCCGACTGAAATGTAGAAGTCAGCCACCAGCGTCAGACCGGTGGCCCGGTTTTCAAACAGGTACAGCCGCGAGCGGGATGCATCAATGGCAATGGCGTGTTTGTTGCGAGGAGAGAGTGCCAGAAATTGCGAAGGGACTGAGCCCTGAGGCGGGCGTTCGCGAAGCGCTTTCAGCCGCATCTGGGACTCGTCGCGCAGTTCGGCCAAGGCCGGGGCGGCGTCCTTGAGCAGGTTTGGCGGAACGTCCCCCAAGATATGGACCGGCCGGACCCGTGCGGAAAGAAGGTCGCCGTAAACCAATTGGGCCAACTGGAAGTTGGGATAGTCGCGCACCAGGTTTTCAGCCTTGGCAAGGGCATCGCGCCCCTGTGATTGCGCCAATAATTTGTAGACCTCAATCAAGCGCGCTTCAGCCAAACCCGCATCAACCACTTTTTTGGGTTTGACGATTGATTTGGATGCGGCTTTATGCTTTTGTTTTTGAGCGGCAAACACCGTTCCATTCGAAGCCAGCAAGGCGACGAACAAGGCTGAAAAAATAATGAAATGCCGCTTCATATGGGCATCAGGCGATCAATGAATACAGAACGGTCTTCTGTGACCCGCAAACGATCATCAGTTACCCGTGGATTCCTTGACGATCAGCCAACGGTCACCAGTTTTGATGAGGTCAAGCGTTTTCCGGCTGGAAACAGCCAATTCATTGGCGCGATAGTCTTGCTTAAATTTGGCGACCGCTTTGTTGGCACTGACCGTGACAGTCAAGTGTTCCAGCTTGACGCTGATGCTGGATTTGCCAACGATCCGGCTGCGGCGTTCGTGCTCCCAAGTGCTGCGCGATTGTTTGCCGGGCGGATCAAATTCTTTGCCGTAGGCGCCGAGGTAGGCGGCCATGTCTTTGGTAGCCCAGGCTTTGGCCCAAGCTTCAACGGCCATTTCGACTTCTTTTACGGAACTGTCAATGGCTGCCGGTTTGGCAGATACGACCACAGGCGCAGCGACGGCGGGTGGCTTGGCGGCGACCACGGGTGGCGCTGCCGGAACGACAGGTGCGATCACCGGGGCGGGCGCAGCGACAGGTGCCGCAGGCTTGGTAACCACCACAGGCGGCGCAGGTATTGGTTTTGTTTGGGCTACGGGCTGCGATGGAACAGTGGGTGCAGCGACGGATTGACTCTTGAGGTTGGGTTTGAAAACCTCTTTGATCAGCGCTAATTTTGGTGGCACGGCGGCATTGGCGCCATCAAGCTGCAGAGCCTTGTTATAGGCTTGACTGGCGAGCCGGGCGTAGACATCACCCAGGTTTTCGTGGGCAGTGGCATAGCTGGGGTTGGTGCGAATTGCCATCTCGAGGGCGGCTCGCGCTTTGTCAAATTGGCTTTGCCCGGCGTAAAGCACCGCCAGGTTGTTATAGGGCTCGGGCAATTCGGGGTAGTCTTCAGTGAGCTTGGTGAAGGTCGCAATGGCTTCAGCTTGTTTGCCCGAGTTGCGTTGAATGACACCCTTCAGGAATCGCATTTGTGGGTCGCGTGGCTTGGCGGAGAGAAATACGTCGGCCTTGATCGTGGCTTCGTTCATCTTGCCGGCGCGCAGCAATTGACTGACATCGTCATAGTCATCGGCGTGGGCAGACAGGGTGGCGCAGGCCGCCACCACGGTCAGAAGGCGAAGGGTGGAATAAATGGCAGATCGGGTGTGCTTCATGAAGCCTTTTGATTTGTACAGGGTGACAAACAGCAGCAGCAGGCTGACTGGCAGGGCTATATACTGGGTTTAATTGTAGCGTAGGGGGTGTTTTCAACGCCCTCGCAATTACCCACTTACCTCAAGCTTTGCCGAGATTTTCTTCCGGTTCAACAACCTGACGACAACATTAATTACACCCATGAGTTTGCGCATTTACAACACGCTGTCGCGTGCACTTGAAACTTTTTCACCGATTGAACCGGGCCATGTGCGGATGTACGTCTGCGGCATGACCGTTTATGACCTGTGCCATTTGGGGCATGCTCGTTCGATGGTCGCCTTTGATGTGGTGCAGCGCTGGTTCAAGGCCAGCGGCATGCAGGTGACCTACGTGCGCAACGTTACCGATATTGATGACAAAATCATTCGACGTGCCCTTGAAAATGGCGAGACCATTCGTTCTTTGACGGACCGTATGGTGGATGCTTTGCACCAGGACGCTGATGCACTCGGCATTGAACGCCCCAATTTTGAGCCCCGGGCGACCGAGTTTGTGCCACAAATGTTGAGTCTGATTGGCCGCTTGGCTGATAAAGGTCTGGCCTACCAGTCGCCCAATGGCGATGTCAACTATGCCGTGCGCAAGTTTCAGGGCTATGGCAAGCTCAGTGGCAAATCACTTGATGAGTTGCGGGCCGGCGAGCGTGTCGCCGTTTTGGATGGCAAAGATGACCCGCTGGATTTCGTGCTTTGGAAAACAGCCAAGCCCAGCGAACCGGAAGATGCCAAGTGGGACAGTGTGTACGGCCAAGGTCGGCCTGGCTGGCACATTGAGTGCTCGGCCATGTGCGGTCAGATGCTGGGTGATACCTTTGATATACACGGAGGTGGCGCTGATTTGCAGTTCCCACACCATGAAAACGAAATAGCCCAAAGTGAAGGTGCCACCGGCAAGCCCTTGGCAAACATCTGGATGCACAACGGATTTGTGACTCGCGACAACGAAAAAATGTCCAAGAGTCTGGGCAATTTCTTCACTATTCGCGACATCCTGGCCCAGTATGACGCCGAGACCACCCGCTTTTTCATCATCCGGGCGCATTACCGCAGTGCCCTGAATCACAGCGACGCACATTTGGACGATGCCCGCAATTCCCTCAAACGCTTGTACAACGTGTTGGCGCTGGTGGCGCCTGCTGATGTAAATATTGATTGGTCGCAGCCGTTTGCCACACGCTTCAAAGCGGCCATGGACGAAGACTTTGGCACGCCCGAGGCCGTTGCGGTGCTGTTTGAGTTGGCGACCGAAGTCAATAGGACGCAATCGGCTGAGTTGGCCGGACTGCTGAAGTCATTAGGGGCTTGCCTTGGTTTGCTGCAAAGCGACCCCAAGAAGTTTTTGCAAGCGGGCGCGACCCTGGATGAAGCTGCCATCAGCGCCTTGATCGCTCAACGTGCCGCCGCCAAAGCGGGCAAGGACTTTGCTCAGGCAGATCGGATTCGTCAGGAATTATTGGCCAAGGGAATAGTTTTGAAAGATTCGCCAACGGGCACCAGTTGGGAGGTCGTAGCGTGATATTTTTAAATATCAAATTGGCCTATAGCCCCCGTGCTTAGTGCGATGATAGATACTAAAAGAATAGCATCTGAGCTGGCCACTCCCCTCTATTGGGAAGATGCCTGCAAACACTTGATGAAAAAAGATCGGGTGATGAAGCGGCTGATTCCTCAGTTTGGTGACGCCTGCTTACAAACTCGCGGCGATGCTTTCGTCACGCTGGCGCGCAGCATTGTGGGTCAGCAAATCTCCGTCAAGGCCGCTCAGACGGTGTGGGATCGCTTTGCGCTCCTTCCCCCCAAAGTGACAGCCGGCAATGTCCTCAAACTCAAGGTCGACGACATGCGGGCCGCGGGGTTAAGTGTGCGCAAGGTCGAATATCTGGTTGATCTGGCACTTCACTTTGACAATGGCGCTGTGCATGTCAAGGCTTGGGAGATCATGGACGACGAAGCTATCATCGACGAATTGACTGACATTCGGGGCATTGGACGCTGGACCGCCGAGATGTTTTTGATCTTTCATCTGATGCGTCCCAATATTTTGCCGCTGGACGATGTCGGGCTGATCAACGGCATTAGCAAGAGTTATTTTTCGGGCGAAGTGGTCAGTCGCAGTGATGCAAGAGAAGTGGCCGCTGCCTGGGCTCCCTATTGCAGTGTGGCAACTTGGTATATTTGGCGCTCGTTGGATCCACTGCCGGTGGAATATTAATGGAACCGGGATGTTGGAAGTTGACCTTGCGGGACAAACCGCTTCGAAGGATTTATGGCTAAAAAAACATTTCTAGACTTTGAGCAACCGATTGCTGATCTCGAAAACAAAATTGAAGAACTGCGCTATGTGCAGACCGAGTCGGCCGTCGATATTTCGGCTGAAATTGACCAGTTGGCCAAGAAAAGTCAGCAGCTCACCAAAGATATCTACAGCGACCTGACGCCTTGGCAAATTACCAAGATTGCCCGTCATGCCGAGCGGCCCTACACGCTGGATTACATCAACGAGATATTCACCCATTTTGTCGAGCTGCATGGCGACCGGCATTTCGCGGACGACCTGAGCATCGTGGGTGGCCTGGCACGTTTCAATGGCACGCCTTGTATGGTGCTGGGCCAGCAAAAAGGACGCGACACCAAAGAGCGTGGCCTGCGTAACTTTGGCATGAGCAAGCCTGAGGGTTATCGCAAAGCCTTGCGCCTCATGAAAACTGCCGAGAAATTCAAGCTGCCGGTGTTCACGTTTGTTGACACGCCCGGCGCTTACCCCGGCATTGATGCCGAAGAACGCGGTCAGTCCGAGGCGATTGGGCGCAATATTTTCGAGATGGCGCAACTG
>SERZ01000281.1_pt1 | contig 35625 bp, 20 predicted proteins | sample 3171461 | NCBI WGS metagenome assembly SERZ01 (sample SAMN06051861, study PRJNA518727) | freshwater metagenome | biome: subpolar coniferous forest; feature: holomictic lake; material: water; isolation source: holomictic Lake 227, 6 m depth | place: Canada: near Kenora, Ontario | collected... | reverse complement strand
TGCCGCCGTGCTCAAGCTCCTCGTCAAGGGGCAGCGCGCGGCGTGGCCGCAAGTGAAGATCACTATCCGGGCCGACAGAGCCAGCAGTGGAGCAGTTATCTGGTGATTCCGTGGGTGCCGATGGCCGGGGAGAGGCTCTTGGGGGCTTCGCATTGTTTGGGCGCCCCACCTTTACCGAGCGGCCCCGTAAAGCAGGCGTAGCCCTCCGGGGGGATATCCTGCCCGTCCGGCAGCCGATAGGATTTCTGCCCAAAATTGACCACAATGCCGGCGCCAGAGGAGAAGCAACTCATCTGAACGGTGCGATCCGCCGTAAGGAACCGATGATCGGTCATTTCTTCAAACCCGACACGGCTTAGCCATGGGAAAAGGATCGCGTTGGTGGCAGCGATGCCATTCTCGATGGGGAGGAATTCCTGAAGGTCCATGCGGTACATGGGCGGGGTGCCATGAAGGAAGTTCAAGAGCAGCTTGCGCCGCCAATGCTCCATGGGGTGGTTCATCCCGTTTTCCCAGCGCCATGTCACGACCGCGTCGTCGTGGTGAACCAAAGACCAGAAGGGAACCCGATACTTGATGCTTTCACTGACGGCATAAGGTTTACCACCCCCAAGAGGCACTTCATCGGCGCTGCTCTTGCCCGACACACTCCCGTCGGCGTTCGCGGTTTGCAGGGCAAAGGTGCCGGGAGGCAAATCGACATACCGCACCAGGCTCATGGCGCCGTCAAACCAGCAGGTCGAGGAAATCAGGTAATCGAGCCCGCATTCGGTGCCCGTGACCTGGCCCATCTTAAAGGAATACTTCATGAGCGCCTCTCTTTGCTCGCGCGTATAGTAGATGGATGTGTAGCTCCTGCCGGGATGCCAGTCCACCCCCTCGGTGAACCCGCACGAGCCCACACAGTCAATGAATCGGGCGTTCCACGGGTAGCGCTTGAGGTCGCTTGGAAAATGGCTGCGCGCGTATTTGAGAAAAGCCCCCGGGGTGATTACGCCGCCAACCCTTCCGTGTTTGCCTTGAAACCCGGGGCTGAGCAACTGGCCGTCTTCGCGCACCACGATATCATGGGGGTAGGCGTCCATGTTCATCTGCATCCACGGAAACTCCTCCGGGTCGCGGGCAAAGGCGTCCCGGTAGTTGTCATAGTGGTGGACAAGGAAACCAGCAGCCCGCACTTTTTCCACCAAAGCCTGCCGCTGGGCAAGCTGCGCGGCATCCGGTTCGAGCAAGCCGTAGTAAAGGCGCTGATCCAGCCCGAGCACGCAATGCTGCATCCCCCCGGCACGGAGCTTGTCGAAAATGCCATTGAGTTCTTTTATGTCGCCATAAGCCCAAAAGATGGGGGCGCCCAGGAGTTTGTCCACCTCCGGGTTTTCCTTTGCTTTCTCGCGCAGGGTCTTGCGCCAGCCTTTAGTGCCGCACCACGCGCGGTAATTTTTTGCCATCGAGACGTAGCCGCCTTGATCGGTAAACTGCCAGCGCAAGGAAAGAGGGCGGTCGAGCTTATAACGGCTGGCCTGCCAGCCATGCTCGAATCCAACCGCTCCGGCCTCCAGTTTAGGCCAGTAAATCTCGCCCGCTTCAAACGGCTCCGGGATTGCGAGCATCCCTGCCCCGCTTTCCAGTTCAACGGTGCCGATGCAGTTCAGATAACACCAGACTCCACCGTAAAGGGAGCCATCGGGGATTTGGATAAAATCGGGATGCGTCCTGTTGGCCGGGATGAGCATTCCCTCGCCATGCGGATAGAGGATGTAGGGGGCCGGGCCGCTCGGGGGCAAAAAGACAAACGGATAACGGACGGTGTGCCACTCCCTGGCGAGCACATCGGCTGAAGGTTCCAGGGCGAGGGTAACCTCCGATTGGTCCTTTTCCAAGGCCACCACCGCCTTGTATTCGGCGGGTTGGATCAGCTTGCCCTGGCGGGCCCGGCCCTCCAGGGCGAGGGTAAACTCGATTTTGCCTCCGGCTAACTGCGGCTTGCTCGACGCCTTGAACTCGCTGGAGAGGGCTTGTTGCTCCCAGTGGCGGCCGTTGCGTTTGTCGGTTACTTTGAGGGAACCGTTCTCCTCAACCACCACCCGGAGCTGGGCATTTTCGATTTCGGCTGCGCCCGCGGCGCAAGCCATCAAAAGGGTGAGAGAGAGCAGGATGGAGGTGGATCGGATCATAGGGACTCTTTTTCTTCAAGCAATCGGCGAACCTCGGCGGCCCGTGCGCGGGTGAGCGGGTAGGAGGCAATCAGCCAAATGGCCACGAGAAGGGCGCCACACTGGGCGAAGACGTAAATGGCTTTCATTCGGAAAATAATCTCGGGAGCGACATCCCCCGCCAAGGCCCGTTGGGCATTGTAGCCCAGGACCAACAGCAGCCACCCGCCCAGGCTGGTGGCCGCCGCCCCGGCAAGCTTTTCCACCACCGAATAGCTCGCGCCGAAAACCCCCTCCCGGCGCATCCCGGTGCGAAGCTGATCCTCGTCGCAGATGTCGGCGACCATGGAACTCATCAGAAGCCAGACCCCATTCATGGCGGCGCTGGAGACGACCGCGGAAACTAGCTGGAGGTAAGGCCACCGGGCATCGAAGGTGAACCAGAAGCTGGCAGAACCGAGTGCCGCCACCGCCAGGCAAAGCACCATCGAAAAGCGTTTGCTGCCCCGCTTGGAAAGCCAGGCCGCAGCGGGGAGCGAGGCATAGCTGGCAAGGACAACCAGCGTGACGCTCCACCCGCTGATCTTGGCCGCAAATTCCTTGCTGGCCTGAAAATCCGGAAGTCGGCAGACCTCGTAGGCGTTAATGTAATAGGCAATGGGCCCAATGGAAACGATCCCCACCCGGACAATCAGGTTCACCACCATCAACTTCACAAAAGGCCGGTTGGTAAATGTCAGCCGGATGGCCTCAAGGACTCGCACCTCGGGCTGGCGACGGAGACTCTTTTCCCTCACGCCGGAACAGGTCACAACCGCCCCAAGCAGAATCAAGAGACTAATGCCCCCCGAGACCCAGGGCGCGCCCTTGACCTCGTTGCCACCGAAGATTGGCAGGAAACAGAGCTTGAGGGCCCAGCCGGAGATGAGAATTCCGGCCAACCCCATATACATGCGCCAAGCCAGCACCCGCGTCCGCTCGTCATAATCATCGGTTAACTCGTAACCCAAGCCGGTATAAGGAACTTCGAAGGTGGCGTAGCCGAGGGTATAGACGCAGCTCATCGCCACGAAGTAGGCCAGCATCATTCTCGGTTCCTGCGTGGGCGGCATCCAAAGCAAGGGCAGAATGACCGCGCAAAAACCTGCGCCGCCCAGAATTAGCGGCCGGCGCCGGCCCCAGCGGGTCTTGATGTTGTCGGAAAAATTACCAATGAGCGGGTCGATGAAGAAATCCAGAAGCCGCGGCGCGGCCAGAGCCCAGCCGAGCCAAGCCGGATTCATCCCCAGGCCCACCTGGTAAATGGGATACACCAGGATGAAAAACACCTGCATGATGAACGCCGAGGAAAAGCCGCCGGCCCCGAAGGCGATCCGGGTGGAAAGCGGAACTTTTTCCTTTGCAGAAGACGTGCAGGCAGGGGGAGTGTTCATGGGGCTTAATACTTGCTGCCGCAACCACATTGTCCCTCGGCAAAGAGCGCCTGGCTGGCATTGCATGGGCGGGTCAGCATTTCGATAGCATACACGGGGGCAAGCACAATGCCACGCCGACCGTGTTTGGCAGCGCCGAAAACCTCCTCTGCCCAATCCCTGCGGCCTGCAAGGAGCGGATAGTCAAGGAACAAGCCAACGGCCGGATCGCCTTCGAGTTGAAGAGCATTGGAGGAGATCGGCAGAGGGAGAGCAGAGAAGGGATTTGGCATCAGCGAGGCCTTTTTGCTCTAGACCGCGTTAGTTTTCAAGCCGTTTCTTCCAGGGTTCACGCATCTATAGCATCTGCCCAAAGTCCTTTCCGTAAAGAATCCGCGGGGGGGGAGTCCATGGAGCGGGGGCATTTCGCCCGGACAACGGCTCTGCACTACAGCCGCTTTGCTCCTTCCTTGCCCACGGACTGCGGCGCTCGCATTCTTATTGCGGAAATTTCTTTTGGCGGATGTTCTAATCGAGCACCCCCAGTTGTTTTTGCAGCGCCTCAAGGGAAACGCCCTTGGTCTCCGGTAAATACTTCCATACGAGGATCAGTTGCAGAACCATCATGGCAGCGAAGAACCCGAACGCAAGGGCGCCTGACGCTCTGGCGATGATCGGGAATGACCAACTCACGCCCGCGCACAACATCCACATGAGGAAACAGATGAGCGCCGCTCCTGAGGCTCGGATCGCATTGGGCAGCAGTTCGTTAATGACAACCCAGACAACGGCGCCCTGCGAGTAGGCGTGCGTTCCCACGATACCCATCAGCGCCGCGATCACCACCCACCCCTGCGCATGCGTCCAAAACACCCATGCAGCCAGACCGTGAGAGAGCACGAAGGTCACTGACCCCACCAGCAGCAGTGCCTTGCGGCCAATGCGATCGATCAGCCCCATCGCCACCAGTGTCAACACCAGGTTCGTCAACCCCACGAGCATCGACTGCTGCAGCGCGCTGGCCTTATCGGCCCCTGCCATCCGAAAGATGTCAGCGGTGTAGTAGATAATGGCGTTGATTCCGTCGAGTTGATTGAATACCGCGATCATCGTTGCCAATAGCAGCGGCCGGAGATGCTTGCGCTGGAACAGCCGTTGGTGCGTGTCGGCCATACCGGCGTGGAGCGACTGGGCAATGTCCTCGACCTCCGCGGCCGGATTCTCATGCCCGATGCGCGCGAGGACCCGCTCGGCTTGCTCCCGGCGGTTACACTTGACCAGCCAGCGCGGGCTCTCAGGAATCAGCAGAGTAGCGGCGAGAAACGCCAGCGAGGGCACCGCCATCACGCCGAACATCCAGCGCCAGTTGTTCGCATACTCCGGCCCGAAAACGGCGGCAATTCCATAGTTGGAGCAGTAGGCGACAAGGATGCCAACTACGATGTTCAACTGAGTGATCGCCACCAACACCCCTCGACGTTTGGCCGGGGCAATCTCGGTGATGTACATTGGCGAGACGACCGAGGCCCCGCCCACCGCCACCCCGCCCAGAAAGCGGAAAAACAGCAGGGCATGCCAGTTTTGCGCCCATGCGCAACCGAAGGCCGAAAGGATGAAAAGCACCGCCAACGCCGACAGAACCGGACGACGCCCCCACCAGTCTGCGGGACGGCCCACCAGCAGAGAGCCAGCCATGGTTCCAATCAACGCACTGGAGACAGTGAAGCCCAACAGGTTGTCGGATAATCCAAAGACCTGCCTTAGCGCCTCAGTGGTGCCCGAGATAACCGCCGTATCAAAACCAAACAGAAACGACCCCAAAGCCGCCACCGTCACGCTGGCAACCAGCATTGTGCTGTTGCCCTGCGAGGCCGTCGGCTTGTCCGCGGTATACATATTCATCATGTCCATAGTTTCTTTTTTTTAAATTTGTTGGCCTGGCTCTATCTCGCACGATTTTCTTTTTAGTTTGCTGGATGTGCTCAATCGGGATTGCCCCTCTCTGGAATTCTGGGCAACGGCAAAGTTTAGGATTCGACCAAGCTCAGTTCTCGGTGGTGTTGTTTTCGGTTTCACCGAGCGCTTTGAGCAAATACAGCCGGGGGATGAGGGGGGGATTCGGGCTTCATTCAGTAAACATTAAAATAATCCTGCCCTCTATCGATCTAGGGTGTCAAACTATTTTGAACCCACTTTTCATAGGCTATAAAATCGCTGTTGAAAGCGACATGGGGAACGTTCCCCTGCCAACATGTCCCTTTTGTAGAAACGAATACCAACATTAAATCTATCGAGAGCTCATCCACCGTCCGATCATTAGACGTTGGGGGTACTCATTCGTGAAAGCGAGGCGACGGGGTTGCGGCGCAACACGGTCACGATCCGGTCGATTTCCGGCAGCGCGTGCTCGAAGTAACGTTTGAAACCGCGGCAGAGGTAATTGAGCCCCGGTTCGCCGTCGGGCGTACGCAATATCCGGTTTTTGGGGCACTCCCCCCAACAATCCGTTAGGAAAGCGCAATTTCGGCAATATTTTGGCAGTGCTTCGCTTTTTGCATAACCGAATTTCACCTGGTCCCGCGAAAACGCTATCCGCCCCACCGGCGTTTCGTGAATATTTCCAAGGCGGTATTCGGGATAAACATAGTGGTCGCAAGCATAGAGGGAGCCGTCATGCTCCACCGCCAGGCCTTTTCCGCAGAGTTCGCTGTAAACGCACATCTGGGAAGGCATGCCGAGATGCTGTGCCACAAGGGTCTCGATGTGATTTACATACACCTTCCCGATATCGCGCGAGTGCCACTCGTCAAAGACGCGGCTCAGGAAGTAACCCCAATCTTCGGGATCGACCGACCACTCCGTGACAATAGAATCTGCATGGCCGGGGTGCGATTCAGGAGCGCCATCAACGGGAAGCGATGTATCGTCCCAGCGCTGCGGTGCCGTGCGCTTGAATCCACGGTATTCCACAATCGGAATAAACTGCATGTGGGTAGAGCCGAGTTCATGCCGTAAAAAACGGTAAACATCGAGCGGACGGCGCGCGTTAAACCGGTTGATGCATGTGAGCGTATTGAATGGAACCTCGTGACGCTTAAGCAGTTTGGCCGCCTGGAATACTTTCTCAAAGGTTGGTTCGCCTCCTTTGGTGACGCGGTAGTGGTCATGGAGTATGCGCGGTCCGTCGATGCTCAGCCCCACCAGAAAACGGTTTTCTTTCAAAAACACCGCCCATTCCTCGTCCAGAAGCGTGCCGTTGGTCTGAAGATCATTCTGAATGCGCTGGCCAGGCCGGACATATTTCTTTTCCAGCGCAATGACCTTCCTATAGAAGTCGAGGCCACGCAATGTCGGCTCACCGCCTTGCCAGGAAAAGACGACATCTCCCGCAGTCACCCCTTCTATGTATTGGCGGATGAAAACCTCTAATGTCTCATCGCTCATCCGGCCAGGTCCGGGACCGTGCGGGAGATCTGCCTTGCTCAGATAAAAACAGTAAGTGCAATCAAGATTGCATGACGAGCCGGCAGGCTTGGCCATGATGTGGAACCGTCGCGGCGCTTTCGCATCAAGCATGGAAGGCGCATCATATTTGTCGGGAAAGGGCATAGAGGAACAGATCTAAGGAATCGCTGATTCAACCTAAAAACGGTGATGGGAGGGGATGAGCTGACATAAGATACTGAGCCGCGATGACTTAAGCCGCGATGACTTAAGGAGAGACGAGGCGTATCCAAATGGATACGGCGAGCCTCGACGAAAGTCACTCGCAGCCAAGTAGATTGTGTCAGATCGCCCCGATCCATTGCCGTTTTTAGGTTCAATCAACATTGAGAATTGCTTATAACCTCAGCCTATGGCGCCACGTTCAGACAGAACAGCGACTTCTTGTTACGAACCAACAGTTTGCCATCCGCAACAATCGGCAGGTTCCAGGCAGGAGCCGGCTGTTCCGATTTGATCCGCCCAAGTTCCCGGTAGGCCACACTGGTCGCTTGGACAAGGACAATGTCCCCCGTCTTCCCATTCAGCACGATAAGCGTGTCCCCCACGGCGCCTAAAGGGCCAAAATCAAACCCTGGTTGCTTCCACTTTGTCGCTCCGGTCACGGCATCGAGACACACAAGATGCCCGGGCGACTGAGGTTCACTGACACCATAGATAAACCCGTTGACATGCACGGGGCTGCTGAAACGCGCTTGAAGATCCTTTGTCTGCCAGACTATCGACGGTTTGTTGTCCGTAATATCCACCAGCCCAGCGCCTACCCGCCAGGCGCTGGTGATGAAAATCTGTTTCCCGACCACAATCGGCGTGGCCGCATTCTGGTTGCAGGACGTAATCCAAGGTTGCGTCCAAAGGCGGCGGCCATCGCAGGGATTAAATCCAATCAACCCTTCGCTGTTGAATGCCACCAACTGCCGGTTTGTGCCGTCGCCATAAAAAATCGGGGAAGCATAACCGGCTGGCCCGCCGGGCGCTTTCCAACAAGTAGCGCCTGTATTCTTGTCGAGCGCCACCACGGAGGCATCCGGCCCTCCAGGCACAATGTACACGTGTTGCGCATCAACCAGAGGCGAGGCGGTATGCGCCAACACCTTCTCGGCGGGGCAGGCAGAAAAATCGCGGGCGGCATCACGCGTCCAGATGATTTTGCCGGTGGCGGCATCAAGGCAGCTCACCTGCATAGTATGGCTGACGCAATACAGTTTCCCATCGTCGAGCGCTGGGGTCTGGGCCGTATAGCCATATTTATCCTGGCTGGGCCCGGCAAGCGGCGTACTCCAGATGACCCGTCCGGTTTCCAAGTCCAAGGCCCGCACAAGGTCCGGACTTTCTGACCTGCCCTCATGGTCCATCAAAAATACACGGCCATCCCCCACGGACGGGTTGCTCCAACCCTCGTCGCCTAACGGATAGGACCAGAGCAGCACCGGCGGCTTGGCTTTCCAGTCCCGGTTGATCACGGTATCGGACGAAGTCCCGTCGCCATGAGGGCCGCGGTATTGCCTCCAATCATTCGCCAAGGCGAACGTCGAACCCAGCAACCACCCTGCGCTCAAAATCATCACAACCCGAAGAATCATGGCCATCTGATAATAAATCGCGTTCCGGGGGCTACGGGAACACATCCCATCAAGACCGATCGGGATAAGCTCTTTCATGCGAAAAGCCTGTCATAAGCGAACCGAATGTGTCAAGCCTGCGGAGCAGGTGGTCTTGTCCTGGTGTAGGTCGCCGCACGCTCTGTAACTTATTAAGTTTGGCGCGGCCGCGTTTTACTTTTTCCAGGATATCAGACGACTTGGCATGCCCCCACACCAGTTTTTGCCGAACTTTCGGATATCGCTCGCCAAGCGTCTCCTGGAAGAAGAACGCATCAAGGTCAGCGATCTTGCCGTCAGATTGGGATTTAGCGACGCTCATCACTTCTCCCTCACCTTCAAATCAAAGACCGGCACCACACCGGCCCAGTGGAGGCGGTGATTTTACATCGGCGCATTCCGATCTTTGGTCCACAGCGCATCCATTTCTTCCAGCGACAAGCCTTTGGTTTCAGGCAGCCATTTGTAACATGCAAAAAAACCAATCACGTTAAAACATGCAAAGAGGACGAAATTGAAAATCGGGCTGAGGTTCAATAGAGCGGGAGTGACCAGAACGACCACAAACGTTGCTGTCCACAGCACGCAGGATGCTAGTGAGAGGGCTTTTTCGCGGATAAAATTGGGATATATCTCCGCCAAAAGCACCCAAACTACCGGCCCCAGGGTGAAGGCAAAGGTGGCAATATAGGCCAGCACCAGCCCAAAGATTAAGAGCCCTACCTGAGAGGTGTCCTGCCCGGCGAGTTCCTTTTGGCCAATGAGCCGGAATGCGCCAGCCAAGGCGAACAGAATCATTGCCATCAGGGCGGTGCCGATGAGCACGAGCTTTCTGCGTCCGAGTTTGTCTATCGTGGCAATAGCCACAAACGTGGAAAAGAAGAAAACCAAGCCAACGAACATTCCCTTGAAAAGACCATCGGTCAGCTCGATACGCGCTTTTTCGAAAATGACCTGCATATAGGTGGTCACGTTGTTGGCCCCGCAGAACTGTTGCAATACAGCCAGCCCAATCCCCACCATGAGTGCGGTGAACAACCCCGGGGAGAGAAGATCCCGGAATCTCCCGTGCCGATGCTTCTCGCGCAAGGTTGCCTTGATTTCTTCAAACTGGCTTGCGCACCCGGTTTTTTTAAGCACCTCAAGCGCTTCGGTGTCCCGCTCTGCCTTAACCAGCCAGCGGGGTGTTTCGGGAATGAAAAAAAGCAGTAGCAAAAAAAATAATGCAGGCGCCACCGCTGAGCCGAGCATAAAACGCCAGGCCGAGCTGTCGATGTTTTTGTCTCCAAAAACATAGCCGCTTACAGTGGCCAGGAGGATTCCTAAAATAATACTTAGCTGATTGAGGGAGACATATTTCCCCCGGGAAGCTGCGGGGGAAACTTCCGCAATGTACATGGGGGAGAGCACGGAAGCCGCACCAACACTGAGCCCCTGGATGATGCGCCAAAAGGCGAGAATGGCGGCATTGGGCGAGAGAGGAATGCCGATGGAGGAGAACACCAGTAGCCCGGCGTTCCAGAGCATAGTCTTTTTGCGGCCATGGCGGTCTGCATACTTGGCTATCGCGAATGCACCGATCATGCAGCCAAGCTCAAAGATCGCCACGACCCAGCCAAGGGAAATATCCCCAAGTGCGAACTGCCGTTTAATGTAGGGAATTACCCCGGTAATGATGCCGAGATCAAATCCGAACATCATCCCCCCCAGCGAGGCCACCAGGCTTATGCCAAAAACAAAAAAACCTCCATGACTAGGAAGAGCTTCATGCAGTTTTGATTCTTGGGGGAAAACGGGGATTGCAGCCATAGGATTCTGAATATAGTAAGCCGTAAGCTCATCAACCAAAGCACGAGTTGATGCAAGATAAAATGGACACTTCCATTAAAAATAGATGGTATTTCGTGATGGCCATATTCTTCATTCGAATGGCCAGATTCTTCATTGTGGCACCTGGGTGGTTCGCTTAGGATCGGAGGTCGATCAAGTTCACCCCGCTGGCCAAAATCACGCTGGCCAAAATCATCCCCCGCCATACAAAACAAATCCAGCAGCCATACTCTCGTATATCCATGACAAAGCGCGAAAACCTCTTGAGTTTGTACCGGAGAAAAGGCTTCAAAGAAGCCCCGGTCTGTTTCAATCTTTGCCCCGAGTTGGAGGGCAAGTTCGCCGAACATCATCCGGAGGCGATTGATTATCGGGAGTATTTTCAATTCCCAATGCGCTTCATTACCGATCCCGGCTTCCCGTGGATCGCGGAAATACCCGGCTTTGTCCCGGCGCGCACCTGGGCTTACGGAGCGTATTATGATCCTCCCATTGTGGCTGGAGCCAGGATGGATATCTGGGGGGTTGCTCATGAACCGGGTGGTCCCGAATCCAAACACATGACCCAAATGCGGCATCCGCTGGAACGGATGAGCAGCGTGGAGGAATTTGAAGACTATCCGTGGCCGGACTTCGAGAACGCGGACTGGTCCTTTGCCAAGCGTGAAGTGGAGCGGATTCAAAGCCAGGGGCTTGCGGCGCAGGTCTGGATGGAGTGCACGATATGGGAAGTCTCGTGGTATCTGCGCCGAATGGACCTCCTGATGATGGAAATGGCTGCTGAGGATGACACAGCCTTTTGGCTGCTTGACAAGGTTACCGACCTTGCCTGTTTCAGAGCGAAAATCTATGCCCAGGCCGGGGCTGACATCCTGGCACTCGGCGACGATCTAGGAATGCAATCGACCCTGCTGATGAGTCAGGACATGTACCGCGCTTGGATTAAGCCGAGACTGAAAAGGGTGATCGACGCTGCCAAATCTGTTAAACCGGATATCATCATACAATACCATTCTTGTGGATACGTCTTGCCGTTAATTGGCGATCTGATCGAGGTCGGCATTGATGTGCTCAACCCGGTCCAGCCCGAATGCATGGATTTCGCCGAGGTATTGCGCCAATTCGGCGGCCGGGTCTCCTTTAACGGTACCATCGGCACGCAGACAACCATGCCATTTGCAACCCCGGAGGAAGTCAAGGCCGTCACCCGGCGCAATTTAGAACTGGCCGGGGAATTCGGCGGCCTGCTCTGTTGTCCCACGCACATGCTTGAGCCAGAAGTGCCTTGGGAAAATATTGAAGCCTACGTGGAGGCATGTCGGGAATGGCGCGGCTAAATCCTAGCAATATGCACCTAGAGAGCAGGATCCAACGGTCGCGGGAGCGGATTTCCGACGCCTACAGGCACAAAAAAAACAATGAAGTGCCCTTCATTGTCAGTGACGTCAATTATTGGCTATCGGGTGAAAGTGCGGAGTTGATTCCCGCCGATTATTTTACCAATCCGGCAAGCATGATGCGCTATCAGACGGACAAGATCCGTCGGCACATGGCCCGGTACGACGACGATTACGTACCCTTCCTTTTTCCATGGTATGGAACCGGGGTTCTCCCATCGGCGCTCGGTGCTGAAATCCTCTTTCAGGAGAAACTGGACCCGGCCGTTCACGGTGCGATTATCACCGAGCCCGAACAGGTGCGAAAACTCGATTTCCCGGATTTCCACAAAGATGGGCTGATGCCGCGAGTGCTGGAGACCATCCGTTACTTCCGCGAACACAGTGATCTGCCGATTTCCTGTACCGACCCGCAAGGCCCCTTCACCACGGCGCTCACGCTGGTCGGACCGGAGACCCTTTTCCTCTGGCTTTACGAATACCCTCAAGCGGTTCATGAACTCATGGAGTTCACCACCGAACTGTTCATTCGCTGGGTTAAAGTGCAGAAACAGGAGATCGGGGCTGACCGCGGCCGGGATTGTTTCCCGCACGGGATTCTGCTCCCTTCGGAGTTTGGAAATGTCTGGCTTTGCGATGACGACTGTGGGCAAATTTCAACCGAGCAATACCTGGAATTCGTTGTTCCCTATAATTCGAAGGTCTTTCGCGAGTTCGGGGGCGGCACGCTGCATTTCTGTGGCAGCGCCGAGCACCAGATTGAGAATTTCGCCGCCACGGAGGGATTGGTGGGGCTCAATAACTTCTGCATGGGCAATTTCCGCCAGGTCTATAAAATGCAGGCATGTTTTGAGAACAGGATTGCCCTGAAAGTTTGCGACTTCGTTCCTCTGCACATTAAAGAGTATTACGCTGAACTCTTCCGGCATCTTCAGCGCAAGGGAACCATTGTGTCTTCCTATATCCTGCCGGAACTGGCGCTAAACAATGGGAAGTACGAAATCATTATGCGCCCGGCCGAAAAACTCTCCGATCAAGTATTCGAGACATTCCAAGCTGTAATGAACTCCCCTCAGGCTGTGTCCCGGTCGCCGCTCGAACTCACCTTTGCGCTTCATGCCCGCCGGCCAGTAGATGATCAACGGCGTGCTGATGCCGCAGCCCGAAAGAACGATAGAGATGTTATTTCCCAGCCGAAAAACGATAGATGATTGTGTTCTTGTAGGTTTCTCCCGGCCTCAAGACAACACTCGGAAAGTTTGCGTGGTTGGGTGAATCCGGGAAATGCTGTGGTTCCATGCAAAAGCCCGTGCGAAACCGATAGGCTTTGCCGCCCTTGCCGACGTTCGATCCATCAAGGAAATTACCGGAGTAAAATTGCAGCCCGGGTTCCGTTGAAAAAACCTCCATGGCGCGACCACTGGTAGGCTCATAGACTTTGGCCACCCAGCCCAGCTTGCCGGAGGCCTTGTCGATCACCCAGTTATGATCATAGCCGGTCTTCCCAATCTGGATCTGTTCATAGGTGTCGCCGATGCGGGCGCCGATCGCCGTCGGCTTTCTGAAATCCATCGGCGTACCCGCCACTGGCCGAAGCTCACCGGTCGGGATGAGCGTCTTGTCCACGGGAGTAAACTTGCTGGCCCGGATTGTCACAAGATGATTGAGGATATTTCCATTGCCCTCCCCCGCGAGGTTGAAGTAGGAGTGATGCGTGAGGTTCACGATGGTTTCCTTGTCTGTCGTCGCCGTGAAATCCAGCCGCAACTCGTTCTCCCGCGTCAGTGTGTAAACCGCCTTGACGGACAACCGCCCTGGATAACCCTCCTCGCCATCCTTGCTCACATAGCTCAGTTCCAGCATTGGCCCCGCCTTGGTCAGCAGCGGCTTAGCTGCCCATACCACCTTGTCAAAGCCTTTGACTCCCCCATGCAGCGCATTGGGGCTGTCATTGAGCGCAAGCTGGTACGCCTTGCCAGCCAATTCAAAATGCCCCTTGGCGATACGGTTGCCGTAACGGCCAATGAGCGCTCCAAAATAGGGGCTGGCTTTAACGTAATCTTGCAGATGGTCGTACCCCAGCGCAACATCCCCCAGCACCCCGTTGCGATCATGCACCTTCAGCGAAACGACAATGCCACCATAATTGGTGATCGTCGCCTCAGTACCTTTCGCGTTCGTGAGTCGGTAAAGCTCGACCGATGTCCCTTCAGAAACTTTTCCAAAAGGCTGACAATCAATGCTGTCCTTCGGAGCCGCGAAGGCAACACTAGCCATCAGGGAAAGAGCAAAAACAATGAGGACATCTTTTATTTTCATAACGATGAGAGGAGTAGGATGAACCTGGTGCTTCGTTGCGCACGCATTGCGGTGTATGACTATTGCGCGTTATTGCAAGTCATTGTCGTATTCATTCAGTTACATCGGCCAGGCCGACGTCAACGCCCTGCGGTCCCCAATAGTGGTTGCAATGCACCGAAAGGAGCACCTTCGCACCCGGCTTGAGCAACGCCTGGGCGCTCGGAACCGGGATTTCCATCGGGACCGCCGAAGTGGAATGCGAGCCTTGTGCGGCGGCACGAATCCCGTTCACATAGATCTCCACCCCGTCGTGGTGGTAAACGAGGAATTTCAGGTTGGAATGAACCCCCTCCGGAACGGTGATTTCGCGGCGCATCCAGATGTCTTTGGTGTTCCACTCCGTGTGTCGCACAAAGAGCGCGTGGGGCGGAGGCTCGACCCCGAAGCCCGCCTGGCCCTTGCTCCAGGAGGAGTCGTCAAATTCGGGGCGGCTCCAATCCTCCGAGGGCTTGGTGGTCGTGTAGCGCCACTCCTGCTCCAGCGGGACAAGCGTGGTAATCTTCGGGGGTGGCGGCGCGGGGGCCCAGCCCGAGGGGTGGAGCTGGTCGCGAGAGGCCCATTTCTTCCAGACAGCCCCGTCGGCGAGCATTCGCATGAAGACGCCGCCCACCACCGGGCGCGCGTGGAAGAGATGGGAGGGTTTCCCCTTCACCTCGTTGATGTGATAACAGTCGGTCAGCGGAACTCTTTCCTTAGCCGAATTGATGTAATGGTAATAAACAGCAACGATCGCCTCAAAGTCGGGACGGTTTTCGGCCATGCTCGCCGCAAGGAAGGAATGATCCAGATCTGCCAAGTCGGTGCGGGAGTCCAGCGGCAGGCCGCACTTCTCCAGCTTCGTCTTATAAAAAGCCACCTCTTTGCGGGCGACTTCTGGAGGAAAGACGTTCAGCCCGAGAATGCGATCCCAGACCAGATTGTATTTCTGACTCCATGTGCCGGGTTTGTCGAAAGCGAGCCGGTAGTGGTCGCCGTCGTCGGCCACTTTCATCCAATGCTGTGCATCGGACTTGGCAAGGTCGGTGTATTTTTTGGCATTGGCCGCATCGCCACGCATGCGGCAGAGGTCGCCGTAGGCGGCCAGCCCGAGGATGGCCTTCACCGAAAGATTGGCGTTGTGGGGGGATGGCCCCATGAAATCGTCGGTGCAGGGTTGGTTCTCCGGATCGAGGCCGTATTGTTCGAGGTACTGCGCCCACTTGGTGAGCAGCGGCCACCAGGGAGCCACAAAGTCAGCGTTCCCGTCGGCCTTTGCAATCGCATCGCAGAGCAGGAGAATATTGCCGTTCTCCTCCACTGGCATCCCGGCTCCATCGTAACCGCCGTCGTCCCTAAACTGGTGGGAAGCGGCGATCGGATAGGTGCCGAGGTCGTGCGGGGCATTCGGCCAGCGCCAACGTTCCGAAGCCGAATAGACAAGGATCGGCGCGACCGAGGCCTTGGCGAGGGCGGGGCTAAGTAAAATCCAAATGGGACTCATGGGAAAGAGAACATCGACCGTCGCAATGCTGTCGTTGCTTGTGATCTCCTTGGTGAAGAAGAACGGCTGCCCGTTGGTGTCCGCCACGAGACCGCAGGCGGCGATGGTCTGGCGGTAGGCCAGGGCCGCAATCTGGGCGTATTGAGCGCCGCCGACCTCGGTGAGGTCTGCCGTCAGCTCCTTGTCAAAGGACTCGCACCGCTTCAGGAGTTGTGGATAATCCTTCGCCGCCTCCGCAAGCACTTCCTCCATGGTCATCCCATTGCGCGCCCAGTAGCCAGGCAAATTTTTTCCAAAGAACTGGATTGGGTAGCGCTCATCGAATCCCACCAGGAGTTGCCGCTGTACGGTCTCCGCGCCGACCTTTCCCAACTCAAAGGCAAAGGCGAGCACCGGTTGCTCCTTGTCGGCAGCCCTCGGGTTGCGGGTGTCATCGGCCAGAGGCAGTCCCCCGGACGCAACAAAGGATTGCTCGAGCACTTTGTTCTCGCCAATAGCGGCCGTTGACTCGGCCTCGCGAGCGGCCGCATAGGCCCGCTGCCAATTGAAGTGCTGGGCATCGGCACCGGCGCGTCCCGCGGGTTGCTGGGTCGGTCCGACGCGCAGCACGGTGAGCCCGCCGGATTTCAAGCGCTCCCAGCCGACGGCAAATGAAGGCCAGGTCACCGTAAGCTGCGCACTGGTGCTATCATAGAGTTGGACCTGGTGGGGGGCGCCATCCGTGGAACGCGCACTCCAGGTGAGGTAAGTCATCGGCCAGGAGAGGACATCCAAGTCGTCCGGGAGCAGCGGCTGCATAAAACAGAGGGTCACATGAATCCCCTCCCCCTCGAACTCGTAAATCGTCCGGGTCGGGGTGGTCCGCAGCGATTTCTGGGGCAAGGGAGGAAGATCAGCAGGCTCGGCCCCCATCAGCCGGAACGTCTTGCCATCCACCCGAATCAGGCTGACCAACGGATGATCGCGATTGGTATAATGCCATGTCGTCTCATCGTAGAGGTGGTCAGCCTTCGACCAGATGCTCAAAGCGGGATTATGGGTGACCAGCGGAACAGCCGGCGGCCTGAAATCCCCGGCATGGCACATGGCGGGCATCATCATAGCCACAAGGATGAGGGTGAGCTGGAAGAGAATCTGTTTTAGCATATATTTTACCTGTCAGGTGTTGCTTCGCTTATTGATCAACAGCCTTTACTTCACAAATAGATGATCGTGTTACTTGTCCCCGGTCTTGGCGGGAGCGGGGCCGCAGACCACCACATCGGCCTTGCGCGCCTTCGGCTTGATGTCCCACGTCACCAACTTGCCATCCTTCACCGTCCCGGTGAGCACCACGCCGCCTTGGAGGTGCAGCTTGAAGTTCACGTCCCATTCCGCGGGCCAGGCAGGCAGCAGGTAAATCTTGCCGTTGCCTTCCTGCGCCAGCGTCCGCTGCAACGCGATTGAGCCGCAGCCGAAATGATCCCAGTCGGGAATGCCGTCCGTGATCTCATTGCCGTAAATCGGGAAACGCAGGGCGTTCGAGGCATGACGAAAACGGATATCCAACCCCTTGGCCGCTTCCTTGGCGTTGCCCGCATAGGCCCAACCGATATCATCCTGTGGCCAGCATTTGTCGCCGAAAGTGTTCTTGCAGGTGCGATGCTCCATCGTCCACTCCACCAGATCCTGGCTACCCAAAGCTAAACCAAAACAGCGGAACGGAAAGACCGGATAAAGCTCGGCATTCTCGCCATTGCCCTGATGCTCCCAATGCTCCGCCGGAGCGATGGCCTGGCGGCCCGCAATGGTCTGCAGCGACACGTCGGGGATTTCAGCTCGGAACCGTTTCCAGTTCGCCTGATCCTCCGCCGTGCCCGCCTTCATCGCCAGCAACTGGTCCAGACAGAAGCGCAGGCCGGCCACATCGGGTGACGAGTTAACGGTGATCCACCACGTCTCCAACGCCTGCCCCGGATCAATACGCAACTTGCCGTCGGGTCCGCGCAGATAATGCTTGTCGAAGAACAGCAGAATTTCACGGGCGAAGGGAACCAACCGCTCGTCGCGGAACTTCACGTCGCCAGTGTAGTTGACGTAGTCGGTCATCATGGCCACCGTCTCCAGACCGCTAGTGAAGTAGTAATCGTGGTAGTCGCCCTTGTACTTCTCCCCCGGCTTGGTTTTTGGCGGTGGAGCACCGCAACTGCCTGTATGGGGCGAGACATTTTCGCGGTAAAAGGCACCCTCGTGCTCAAAATGTTTCAAGGTGATCGCCTTGCGCATCTCCAGCACATTCCAATAGTGATCAAAGAAAGGCTTCATCAGGTCGGAGTCCCCACTCATCAACAGCGGCCAGTACATCAGTCGCTGGTTTTGGTGGGTGTACCGGCAACCCCAGGGACGGTAATCCTCGTCTGTGAGCCATAAGTGATCTGGAAGCTCCACAAAACCCTGGTGGTATTTTTTGATGTAATTAGAGTCGCGATGAACAATTCGATACTGCTGCGTAAAGAGCCCCCCGTTGAATCCAGGCTGGAAACGGCCCCGGCTCTGGGCCGCCATCGCAAAGCGGAAGTAATTATAGCTCTGCGCGACCAGTGCGGCACCGTCCTTTTCTTCGCGGAAGCCCTTGGCGTTGGCCTCGCCGTTGAACTGCTCGCGGGCCTCCGTCGGCACGGTGCGGTCCGAGGCGATGATCCAGCCCCGATCCCAGAAGCGTGCCCACCAATCGCAATGCCGCGCCCAATCTTTCTTCAGGTTAACCGGTTTTTCGGCCACCTGTTCGATCGCCTGGATCCACGTATTGATCTCGGGCGCCTTCAGCGTTTGGGCATGGATTCGGAGGTCGAACTGACTCCCCTGGCCCGAAAGCACCCCGTCGGCGACCTTCAATCCCGGACTTTCCAGCAGGTTGCCGAACGTGTTGAACTGATATGGCTCGGGCAAAATCTGCTCCGGGTTTTCTATTCCGTAAGCCCGCTTCATCTCCCACTTGTAGAAACTCGCGGCACCGGCGAAACTCCGGTTGCCGTTGGCGTGGTACCACAAGACCTTGTTCCCGCGATCCAGGCGCACGTCCGGGGGGCCATCATCGGGCCCGCCCCATCCGGTATAGCGTTTCCAGAGTTCCGGCTGGGCTGTGACCGAAAGCTCACGCGGCGAGTCGATTTCAACATGATAAACCGGGCGGTTCGCGTCCGCCCAAATCCGGAGCTTCACGCCATCGGCCTCGATTCGGATCGAGGCAGTGGGCAGATCAAGCGTCTGGCGGAACGGCTTGCCAGCCGTGAACGGATTGGGGTTGAGTGAGATCTTTACCCGGCCGGTCTTGTAGAGACTGCCGGTGTTGCTGAATGCGTCGTTCTTGGAGAGCAGCAAATAGAGATCGCCATTCTCGATGGCATAAACCCCGGCGGCGATGTCGCCATTGCCAGTGGACATCACACCCGTGGCATCCTTCGATGGACTCGTCCAGACAACGTTGTAGCGACCCATCCGCCGGGCCGCCTGCGCGTCCGCTTGTGTTTGTCCCATCAATGTGTTTCCCAACCCCGCGCACAGCGCAGCGGCCATTATCAAGCTCAATATCTTTTTCATCAGTTCTTTCGTGTAGGGTGGCCAAGTTTTCTCATATTTTGAGACTCATTTTACAGGGAGAGTTGTCACGGATGCTGGCGCTAGTCTCACTGGCCCCAATAGGCCCGAGGGCAGCAGCGGGTCCTCCGCCTTCCAAAAGCGCCAGGTGGCGAACGTCCGTCTTCCACTCGTCCGCGACGTATTCTTCGTCAGCCATTCCGGCCACGCCTTGAGGCCTCCGGTCGGAAGGTACTCGCAGTCAGCCGGCAGATGCTCATCACCGATCAGGCGGTTGGGCCAGAGATTGGTCACTCGCACGCGAAGGGTGTTCTGGGCACCCGGCTTGACGGCATCGGTGATGTCCACCACAAACGGCGGTTTCCAAAGGATACCCAGGTTCTTGCCGTTAACCTCCACCTCGGCAATCACCTCGACACGGCCCAGATCAAGATAAAGGCGACAGCCAGGATTCGGGGTTAAAGTTTCCGACAAGTTGAATGCCTTCTCGTAAACCGCCGTGCCGGAGAAATACTTGACCGCTTCCTCGGGACGCTTGGTCCAGTCGATCAACTGCTCGAATGGCACTTTCCCGCCGGTGGCATCTGGGTAGAACCATTTCGGATCGAAGGTTACCTCCCATGGGCCTTCAAGTGGCTGCGGTGGAGGCACTGCAACCGTCGTCTCCATTTTTTTCCCGGAAGCGGTCGCAAATTCATACCTGCCGGGAGTGGAAGCCTTGAGCGTTGCACCGCCTTTCACTGCGGCAAGTTGAAATTCGGCAGAACCCGGATTTGTGGCTGGCTGGTCGTAGGCGATCGGCAGGCCGTCATGTGCCACCGAGACGATCGAGTCCCCGGTCGGCGAGCGGAAGACGACGAAAACCGAGCCGGACGGATCGAACCGCATTGGCACGAACGTCTGGCCGTTCTCGACTCGGTACCAGGCGGCGGGTTCGATCTTGCCCGTGTCCGGATGCCAAAACTCCGGCCGTTTCCCGGTGACGCGAAAGGCGCAGACCGCCTCCATGGATTTCATTTCGAGGTTTGCGACGAAATACCAATCGGCATTCTTGGAGGTGCGGTGGATGGCGTTGAGTGTGTTGCCAGCGGAGGACGACTTGAAGGCAAAGTCCGGTGGCAGCTTCGCCGCAGCAAAAACATCCGCATAGGATTGCCCCCAAGTGACGCGCCCCTTGCCGAAGCGGTTTTCGGTCACCGTCTTTCCATCGCACGCACCCCAGACCTCGTCGGTGATCTTGCGGAGTTCCGTCTCGCAGGCCGGGTAATTCTCCAGCGTAGGGGAATAGGCCGGCTTGGGCCCGATGACCGTCCCGCCCGCGGCGACCAGCTCGCGCACCTTTTTCACCACCGGCAGAGTCAGCGCCTTGGAATCGGGCAGCACAAGGAACCGGTACCGCATCCCCGAAGGGAGGACAAAAGCGCCGTTCTCAAACTTCATGCCGTCGAGCAGCATGTGCCGGTCGCACAGATCGTAGTCGTAGCCGGGAGGGAGCGGGGCCGTGGCACTGACCCAAAGGGAATCACCGCCTCGCTGGTAGCCGGCCAGATAATCCTCGCCGCCGAAAAAGCAGACATCAGCGGCGAAGGCGCCCTCCTGCAAGAGGAACTGACAGCGTGTAAGATAGCTGAGCCAAGCCTCGGACTGGTTCCACCAAGTGACGTTCCGATCAAAGTGGAAGCCCCAGCCGCCCGTGGTCATGCCAGGGGCAACGTTCGTCCAGGGCTGGTGCGAGGGGCAGCAGAAGACGAAACGGTTGATCCCCTTGCCATAGCTCAGATCGCCATAGCGTTTGAGAACGAAAGGATGAAACTGCGGTTTGCTATTGCAGCTGTAGGACTCCGCAGAGACGACCTTCCGGCCGTGGGTGTGGGCCGCTGACGAAGCAAGTTTAAGCGAGGGTTCGCCGTTGCCTCCATAAAGGCCGGGCCAGAACTCCGCCATGGGAATATCGGGCGACCCGCTGGAGAGCAGTTCATCCAGGGAACCACCGCCATAGGTTTGAGCCTGCAATTTAAGTCCGCTGCGATGGGCAAGATCGGCGAAATGACGATAGAACTTTTCATCGAACAGCTCCCCGATCGTGCGCCTCATGTCCCAGAGGAAGCGCTCGGTAATTTCCGGGCTCTCCACGATCCGGTTGCTCAGCACCGGCAGGAAGGGACTCATGTCGTAGCCACGCAGCCGACGAAACTCTTCGGGGAAGGCCGCCGTCCAGTTCTGCGAGCCGTTTTCCCAACTGTCAATGTGAACGGCCTTCAGAGTCTTACCCGCCAGCGGCCCGGCGGCATCAACCACCTTTTGCATCATGCCGGCCCAGTGGGCCTCAGCGCCCGCGGTGCTGAACTTATCGCATTCCAACCCATTCGACCCGGCCGGTCCCTGGTGATTCAGGCACTCGGCCGAGGTGTGACCTATCCGCAGGATGGTCCACTGGCCTGCGGGCACGTCCCAGTCCAGCCGCCCATCGGGTCTCAGACGATGGGTAAGGTCCACAATCGCCTGGCGCGGGACGACAAAACCCGGGGCGGTCTGGCCCACGCTATCGGCCACGCTGTCGGCACGCACGCCGCGTTGCTCCGGGGCGGTGTAAATCCCGCAGGTGCCGAGATAAGCGGTTTTCTTATCGAAGTTCACCACGCTCAGGCGGTCCGACAAATTAATCTCGGCCAGTTGAATGCCGGGGTGGCGCGGAAAGACCACCCGGTAGAAACGGGATCTTACCGGCTCCATGCCGGAAGCCAGGCCCAAATGGTTGACCATCATCCGCCCGGAAAGACTGTAATAATTGAGCGTCTTAAAGGTCTGACCATCTTCAGAGATCTGCACCTCGCAGGGCCAGTAATCAGGAATAATTCCCGAGAGCGTGAGCGTGCGGGCCGGGTACGGCTCGGCAAATTCGATCTGCACGTAGGGTCTTTGAGGCTCGGGCGGCAGCGGCAGCGCCGCAAACGTCTTGGGATCACCGTCCAGGACCTTCGCGGCGTCAAAGTCAGGGGTGCTGGCGGTGATTTTCGGCGCGTGCCCCTTCATCGGGTCCGCCTCGCCCTGGGGCGTCGGGAACGCCAGCACGGCGATGTCGCGGTAATAGTCCCGGTTCACCTTGGGACGGGGCAACACCGCCGAGAAATGCGAGGGGCCCTGAACGGCGAGTTCGCTGGTGGCGACGATCTGCCCCCCCTGTTCGGGGGTGATCCAAGGTCCGCCGCTGCCAGCCCAGCCCCCGCAGTTGGTGATGTTCATCTCCAGCCCCAGCCGGTGGGCTTCGGCGATGGCGTGGCGGGTCAATTGCCACCACTCTTTGCTCATAAATTTCACGGGCCCCGGGAGAATTCCCCCATTATCGGCCTCCATGATGAGCGCCCCGCCGAGCCCGACACGCTTCATCGCTTCCAAGTCCGCCGTAATCCCTTCTTTGGTGATATTCCCGTTCATCCACCACCAATACGTTTGCGGCTTGGCGCTGTCGGGCGGGTTCAGGAATCCACGTTCCAAATCGTCCGCCGCAAAGGCCGCCATCCTGCTCACCATTACGGCAGCAACGGTTACTCCAATAAGTTTTCTAATGCTCATAATCACTTTCCTTCGTTTATTCGGCTTCGCCCTATGGATTGCGCACTTCGTCACAGGTCATCATTAAGGCGGATATATTTGTTTCGACAATCTGTTTGCGAACTCATTCATGGCAGTAGTATCGTATATCATCCTCGCGTTGACGTTCCCGGACGGCTTAATCTTTTTAGGAACATTGACAAAACCACCCGGCCACGCAGAACATTCAGTTTTGCTCGTGGTTTTAGCCATTTTCCTGAGGTGTCCATCGTTCATTATTTCAACAGGCTGCTAAATACCGATGAAGGGTATCCGCTGTTATGAATGTGCTTATTTCGTTGCAGCCGGCACGGGATCAGTGATGCCCGGTTCAGTGCAAAATGGCGAAGCAGGCAATCCCTCCCTGTTGAACAGGCTCCGGCGCGCCATCTCATCCCAGTTGTAGCGCACGGCCGCCGGTTGTTTGACATTCGGGTTACTCACGACGACCTGCTGGCCGGCGATGGCCGCCGTACCCGGATGATAAACGCCATCCTCGCCCCGGATTTGGAAGCCACTCAAGAGTTCGTTGTCGTGCGTCACCAATCCGCCGCCCACGTAGTCAAAAAAGAGCACCGCCTTGCCATCACGCACCTCCATGCGCTTGTAGAGTGGGCCGCTGGGCACAACGTCCTTCCTGCCGTAACAGTCCCGGGCCGCCCAGAGCCAAAGCCGCTGCCCCACATCCCACTTGTTAATCGGATGAAGAAGTCCGAAATACGGCTCGGCATCGGCTGTCATCGCCATCCCCGTATGCGGCAGCGCCAGCAGCCGGCGCTGGAGATCTTGGAAAGCCGGCAGCGCTTCCGGCGTTATCTTTGAATCCTTGCCCTTGCTGTAAGCCATTTGAGAAAGCTGCACGTAATAGAAGGGCAGGTCCTCCCGTCCCCAAGCCTTTCGCCAACTACTGATCAGCAGTTCCATTTTTGCCGCATAGCGCGAGGGGCTGTCACCCTTCATGAGATTGTTCTCCCCCTGATACCAAAGAATGCCTTTCAACGCGAAGGATGCCCACGGGCGAATACAACTATCATAAAAAACCCCAGCAGTTAGCCCATCGATCACCACTGGCGCGTTGGCCGGAGACTCGGCTTTGAACGCTTCCGAGTTGCGGAAGGCCTCTCTCGAAATCCAATTCTCGATCGGGGTTCCGCCCAAGGCCGCCGTAATAAACCCAACTGGAACCTGCTGGCCGCGCACAACCTCCCGCGCGAAACAGTACCCGACCGCCGAATTCAGAGGCACGGTTTCACGGGAGCAGACCTGCCATGCATTAGCCCGGGGATCCCTTCCTGAATGGAAGAGACGGAGGCGCGGGTCGGGCGCCTCGGCAATCTCCTTCTGAATCTGCTGCCAAGCGGCCGCATTGCTTTTCGATGCCTGCACCTGCTCCATCGTCCAAGCCATGTTCGACTGCCCGGAGCCCAGCCAGACGTCGCCCATCAGCACATCCCCGATCACCACCTTGGCTTCGCTATTTCCTTCTTCCAGGATTAAATCCCCGGGCTTGTCGCAGGCCGGCATTGGATCGAGCGTCACCCGCCATTGCCCGTCCGCTGCAGCAACAGCCGTCTTGCGCTGATCGCCGAAGGTGACGCTCACCGTGGCGCCCGGCGTCGCCGTGCCCCACACGGGAACAAGTTGGTCACGCTGCAACACCATATGATCGGAGAAGATCTGGGCCGGTTTGACAGCCCCCGCCGCAATCCAGCCGAAACAACAGCAGCACAGAAGCAATGGATATATTTTAGCCGTATTCATGTTGTCCCTATCCTTTCATTTTAAGAACTCTTGGCGACGAAGGGAAAATAGCCAGGTTCTGATTTGTTGGTGGATTGCAGGGTTTGAATGGGCAGTGGTGAATGGATCATTTATCAGCCGGGAGCAGTTCGATCTCCGCGAGCGCCGCATAGAGGGCTTTGGGATCGAACCCGCTGAGCAGCACCAGCTTTACGGCGCGGGCGCGGCGCGGCGCGTCGAACAAAGCCGTGTGGCTCGCCTCGTCGTTAAGGCATTCACCGCGAGCAGCCTGAATCCAATCGGTGTTTTCCTCGCGCGTATACACGGCATAACCCTTGAGCCGACCGCCCCAGGAAGCCACTAGCTTGCAGCCGCGCAATGAGACCGTATTGGGAAGTTCCAGGACAATTTCCTTCGGATAGACCGGAGCATTGGTCACGTCGGCGCTATGCCAGCAAGTTTTCGAATTCCCATCCAGAAGGTTGGCCGCAGGAAAGCCCGGCGCCTCGCTGTCCACAAAGGCAACGCGCACCCCCATCCGACCGGAGTTACCCTCGACCAGTTTGCGGAACACCTGATCCAAGGTGGCCTCCTCCAGCGTTTGCTTGGGAGCGAAAGCCTCGGACCCGAGATAGGCATACAAGCTGCGCGCCAGTTGCCGGGCTTCCGGACGCGACTTCAGGTCATCCCATACATTAAATCCACAGGCAAGCAGCCGCCCCGGTCCGACTTTGGCTTCAAACAGCGTGCCGATCTTCCGGTTATGGCCATGGTTATCGATCACCTGCGCAATCGACCGGTAGGCCGCGGGCGTCGGATCCAACAAGAGCGATACCGAGCGCCCGGTGAGGTCCGCCCAGCGAAAGTCCCGGTACCGCTCGGTCGGAAACAAGGCAAACGCAGGGTGCGCGGCGTCGAAGAGTCCGCCAGTAGTCTCGTTGGTGCTGCCCCAGAAGACCGAGCTCCAGAACGGCACACGGAACTGCCCCCGAAAGGCGTTTTCGTAGGTCTCGGGGAGAATCTGCAGGAACACCTTGCGGCCTGCCGCCAAAGCCGTTTTAGCCTCGGGCCCCCAAGTGCGCAGAACCACCACGTCGGCCGGGGGCTGCGGCGCCGGAGCGGCCGGATAGACATGGATGTCCCAGCGGTTGACGTACGGGGTTCCCGGGAGGCTCACGGAAACCGTCAGCGTGCAAGGAGCCGTAACGGTTCCCAGAGGAACCTCCAGCTTGCCCAAGGGGGTGAGGTGGCCCGTCGGCAATGTGAGAGAGGGGAACCGCCCGGCGGCCACCTCGCGCCCCCGCTCGTCGGATATCTTCCAAGCCGGCTCAATGCCGCTCAGGTCCCGTGGTCCGTAATGGGCCACCTCCGCCGTGGCGGTGAAGGTTTCCTCCGTTGTGAACACACGCTTTTCGAAACGCAACAGCGGGACCGTCTCGGAGCAGAATCCCCGCCACAGTTCCGGCGTCACCAATCCTTTGGATTCCCAGAAGGCATTCAGCATGCCGATGGTGGACGTGCCCTGGCCCGGGAAATCCTGGAGGTCCAGCAAGGCGAACCCACCAATACCCGGTGTGCGCAATTCCTCTTCGATCACGCCTTTGTATTGCAAGGCGCTGAGCTTGCCGGTGGCCTCGACAAAATCGCGGGCCTGTTCCAGGAGCCCATGCCGGGCCAAATCATCCCGGATCATCTCCAAGTTCTTTGGCTTGAGCACGCCTGTGTATTTGGGAATCTCCGCCACGTCCGGGAAGACCATCGCCTGGCCCAATTCATGGGCAATAATGGGGAACGGGAACGGGGTTAATTCGTCGCGGAAATCTTTAATCGTCGAGGGGCTGTCCCCCATGCCTCGCACGTCAGCCACCCGAAATTGCTCCGCTTTGCGGACCGGGGATTGGCGGCCCAGCCCCGTGGACGCGGAATAGAGCCGACGCGGGTCGGCTTGGGTCATCCGCTCCACGATCGCATCCAATACCGGGAACTCGCCCCCCAACTCGTTACCCAGCGTAAACAGGCAGAAGGAGGGATGATTGCCGTAGGCCTTGAGAATCCGCATCGCTTCCTCGGCCATCCATTGGTCGCGCTCCGGCAGCGCGCCCGCGTTGTGATACCATGCGCCCGCCTCCGGCAGCAGGTAAACGCCTTCCTCGTCGGCGGCGGCAAACGCCGCCTCTGGCGGACACCAGGAATGGAACCGAGCCATATTTAACCCGTAGGTTTTCATCACGCGGAAGATTTTCCGCCACGGCTCGACCTCCATCGGGGGGTAGCCCGTGAGAGGTTGGATGCAGTGCTCCAGGTTCCCGCGCAGAAAGACGGGCCGATCATTGATGGTCAACTGCCGCCCCTTGGCCTCAAACTGCCGCATCCCGAAGCGCACCACCTTCCGCTCCGCACCCAAACTCACGGCCAGCTCCTGCATCACCGGCGAGAATTCGTCCCACGGACGAGCCTCTGCCCCGAGGTCCATTTCAAACTGAGCATGTCCACCCTCGGCATTCCAAGTCACGGGGATTTCCGATTTCAACTTTCCGATTTCAGCTTTCAGCTTTCCTTCCCCCGCCTTCCCCGTCGCGTTGCCGATTTCCACCACCACCCGGGCTTGCTTGCGAGCCACCTCGGGGTAAACCTGCACATCCGCCAGATAAACCGGGTCAGTCGCTTGAAGTTCCATGCGGCCGATGACGCCGTTCCAATTGACCTGGGTCTCCTCGCCCACCGAGGTCGCCCAAGTACCGCCGATATCATGCCTGGCCACGTTGTTCACCCAAAGCGTCAGCCGGTGTGTACCCGGCGTAACAACCCCAAGTTCGTAGGAATGAGGAGCACTGATGCTGGTTTGCGTCCCCAGCGAGCGTCCATCCAGCCAGGCCTCGCTCTGGCAATGTACCCGCTCCAGGAACAGCATGACGCGCCGCCCCTCCCAAGCTGCGGGGATCTCAACCTGCCGCTCATACCATGCCGGCCCGACATACTTGGTGGCGCGGTAGAGCCGTTTCAACATCGGGGTCTCCTTGTTGGGCGCCACGCCCGCCGTGTCGAGCGTGCCAGGCAGCGGCAGCGTGCCACTCACACCGGCCTTATCGCCTGGCAGCGTCTGGGCAGACCAGCCCTCTTTGAGTCCCACTTTCTCCAAATCCAGCCGATAACGCCACTCCCCCGCCACCGACAGCGTCTCCGCGCGGGCGACTCCCGCACCCAAAATGCAACTGCCAAATAGCACACCCGTCACCAGACTCGCCAGCATCATCACTGCCATTTTTTGTCTGAAAATATACATAGGACTAATCAGACACTGTTTTTCAAAGACTGTCTTGTCGTCTTTTTGTTAACAAGGACAGAGAGACGGGGCCGGGTTCCGAAGAATTTTTCAACCGGCCCCAAGGCTCACTTTTTTGCGTCGCGCTTGGAGTAGTACCGCAGAACGGCTTCAGTGCGGTTGGTCACATGCAATTTCTCGTAAACCCGGTGCAGGTAGGTGCGAACCGAGGCCATGCTGACGCCCAATCGCTCCGCGATCTCCTTGTACATCAATCCTTCGGCGAGCAATTTCAGCGTCGCCTCCTCACGCGAAGACAGAGTCTCCGCGGCGGGCGCTACGGGATGAATGACACGAAAATAATCCACCATCTTGCGAGCCACGCTGCTGGTAATGGGCGAGCCGCCCGCATAAACCTCACGAATGGCGGTCAACACCCTGTCCGGATCGGTGCTCTTGAGCAGATAGCCGGAGGCCCCGGTGGCAATCGCTTGGAAGAGCTGGTCGCCCTCCTCAAACACCGTCAGCATCAGGATCTTGACAGAAGGCAGAATGCGTTTCAACGCCCCCACACATTCGATCCCGGAGATCCCCGGCAAATGAATATCCATAATCACCACATCCGGACAATCTGCCGGCAGTTTCTCAAGCGCCGCCTCGGCCGTCCCATAATCGCTCACAAAACAGAGGCCCTCCGAGGACATCACAAAGTCCTTGAGCGTCCCGCGCAATTCGGCGTCGTCCTCGACCAACGAAACTCTGATTGTATTCATTGCACCTCCATTTCCAAAATCACCTGTGTCCCCTGCCCGGGCGCGCTCTCGATTGTGCAGAGCCCGCCGACTGCCACCAGGCGGTCGCGCATGTTCCGCAGCCCGTTTCCATGCGCATCACCCGAAGCCGGCGCTTTTAATCCGCAAACATCGAACCCACAGCCGTTGTCCGCGACTTTCATTTCGAGGCGACGGCCACGCACCGCAATGACAATCTCCACTCCCGTCGCCTGGGAATGCTTGAGGGTGTTGTTCAACGCCTCCTTCACTGTCAAGAAGAGCTCATTTCTGACCTTGGGTTCAATCGGCCAATCCGGCAGCAGCTCATCGACCTTGAAGCGACAGCTCACCGGCGAGCCCGCGAAATATTCCTCCGCATACTGGCAAATATGATTGGCAAGCGACTTCAGGGAATCATGGCGCGGGCTCACCGCCCACACCACATTTTCGAAGGCGCGCAGCGTGGCGCGCGCTGTTGACACCATATCCGCAGCACGACTCCGCACCGTCCCGTCATCGCCCCCGTGGGTGCGTTGAATGAGCGCGCCCAGAAACGAGAGTCGCGAAAGCTTGGAGCCGATTTCGTCATGAAGATCACGCGCAATCCGGGCACGTTCCTCATACAAGTCCTTCTGGTGCTCCAGATCAGCCATTCGGCGCAGATAGCGGCGCTGTTGCAGCCAACGCATCGTCAACGCGGCACCAACCGCCGAAATTATCACCACCGATACGGCAAACCAGCCCGTTTGCCAAAACCAAGGCTCAACCATCAGTTCCAGGGTGGCGCCCTTCTTATTCCAAGCGCCGTCAGCCCCGAAGCCAAAAACTTGGAAGCTATGCCGCCCCGGCGACAGCCATTCGAATACAGCCGTACGCTGCGAGGTGAGTGCGCTCCACCGGCCGCCGTCCATCTTGTAGCGGAACCGCACACGTTCCGGCATGGCACAATCGATCGCAGAAAATGTGATGGCAATGCGCCTGGAATCTGGCGGCAACCGAACGGGCGAAGGAACTCCCCGCCGTTCCAAATAGCCTGTTAGACAATTATCAAGAATGTCCCGCCCATCCACTTTGAGTGCTTCGATGACAACCCGTAGCGCAGTACCGGCAGGCGGAATCTGCCTCGGTTCTATCGCGACCGGCCCGCCAGCGGTACCGAACCAGAGCCTCTTCCGGCTGGGCTGCCAACCTTTGAGCAAAAGTCCTCCCGTACATTCCTCGTCCGGCAAGCCATCGTCATGGCCAAGAATCCGGACGGTCAGCGTCACATCGTTTCCTTCGGCCAACGCAGCCAATTCTTTGCGGTCAAGCTTCACAATGCCGGCCAAAGTCCCCACCCACAAGGCACCCGCTTCGTCGGCCACAATCTGAACCACTGGCCCCTCCGGCAGGCCATGCCCCCGTCCAAGAATCCACCGTCGGGAATCCGGCCTCATCTTCGCAGGATCCGCCTTTTTCTTCTCGCCCGTCTCCATCCACCTCGCCAGGCCGTCGCGCCCCCCCAGCCACAGCACGCCTTCGGGATCACGGCAAATCGCCCTTACCCCAGGACCAGGCAACCCGTCGGGCTGGCGGTACAAGGTCGTCGTCCCATCGGTGCTTCGTCTCAGAAGCCCCTCGTCCTCGTAGCCGCACCAGAGCGAACCATCCCGGTCCTCGTAAAGCGTATTCACGGCAGACGCTGGCCCCTCCGGCACCATGCGCATGAAGCCCCGAGTATTCTGGCATTCCATCAGGCCTTCGCTTGTGCCCACCCAGAGACGTCCGTCTGTGGTTTCCAGCAACGCGTTTATGAAAAAGCCTCTATCATCAGCTTTGGTCGCCCCCCAACAGGCCGTGACCTCCCATTTTCCATTCATCAGCCGCATCAACCCAAGCCCCCGGGTTCCGAGCCACAAAACCCCTTCACGATCCTTAAAGGCGACCGTGGCGAACTGTCGGGCTTGATCAAATGGGTAATCCGCTTGCGGGATCCAATCCCGTGCGCCCCCCCAAGTGAACACGCCGCTAAGAGGAGCAACCAACCAGATATCATTGTCATCCAGGATAAAGACCGACCCCACCCGCTTGGAGGGCGCCAGAACAGGCAACTGTTGCTCCATCGTCAGATCGGGACTAAATCGTGTCAGACCGCCATCGGTGCCGACCCAGACATTGCCGTGACAATCCGCCACCAGCACATTACAGATCGTCGGTAAGGAACCGAATGGGAATAAGGAGCGGCCCCACTGCCCTTGATAGGATCGGGAAAGCCCTGTTTTACGCCCGATCCACAGCTCGTCTTTCATCGGTTCAAGAAATTCCACGGGGGCTATTAAATCGAGATCCGACGTCGCCAGAGGCCATTTACCCCAGACGCCGTTCTCACGGCAGAAAATATACCGTCCGTTGGTCGTCCAAACTCGCCCGGAAACCTTGCTGAATTTAATCCTGTAGATTCTTGGCAAAAAATCCAGCGGCAGGTTAGGTAACTCTACGGGCTCAAAACGTCCGCCCTGGAGTTGAAGCACGCGATCCGCCCCGGCCAACCAGACGGCGCCTGCATTGTCCACGGCAACATCGTAGAGTTTGACCGTGGGGGGCAACGTGGAAGGCAACCGAAATGCCTCCACCGCGCCGTCATCCCAGCAGCGCAGGATCTTTTCATCCAGCAACCATATCCGGCCATTCGGCCCCTCCACCAGACGTCTAACCGCGCCACCGTCCGACGCTGCGGATTCAGGCAGCGCTGAGGTCCATATTCCCTTGGCAAAAAACCAAGCGCCTTGTTGGCCAAAGACCCATAACCGTCCCCGCCGGTCGAAATGGAGCCCTTCGAACGGTCCTGTCGGCGAGGAGTTCGTTGCCACCGGTTGCAGTAGGCTCTGGAACCGGACCCCGTCAAACCGGCAGAGATGATGGGGCGTTACCAGCCATAGATAGCCATCAGGCCCAAATTCAACCCCGCGAACCGAGGACTCCGGCAACCCATCCGCCACGGACCAACTGTGCGCCACCGACCAACTGTGGGTAGTCCACTTTTCGGGAGCCTGTGGCAGCGCATCCGCCGTCGCGGCACACCCAACAAACAGCAACGCACCCAGACAGGAAACCAGGCAGGTACGGATATGGTCGGGCCAACTCACCAACATGGTATCACATTATGGTGACGCTCAGAGCATGTAAATAAATCTCGACATGGCCGAGCGCTTGGTCTGGAACCAATATTTGGCCAACCAGTATCCTACCGGCGGATTCGGCTCCCGCAAGATGCCCTGCGACTCGACCGACGCGTGTGCAGTCGGCGGTTTCAACGGGGAAGCCCCGTGGTACTGCAATTCCCCGTAGACTTCTCGGCGCCGGTCATGGTCGCGAGATTGTGCATTGCCGGATCAAAATTGAAAAAGACAAAGAGAATCCAGTTGCCACCTAGCCGCTGGAATGGGCGGATGAGGTCAGCCCTGGCGGTTGAAAAATCCTGGTTTTAAAAGGGCTCCAAGGAAGGCCGCCAAAACGGCGCAAAACCCCGGCCTCTGGCAAGCGAAAAATTCGTTCGAATAGAACTTTTTCCGCTTGCACAAAACCACAAGATGTTGTGCCATGTCCGCCGTTCGCCCCAACAAGCTGTGGTGGAGAGCCGAAAAGTTCTTCACAGGTTCTTCACCGTTTTTTGAGCCGGGCACCCCCATTTTTTACCGCCAATCCCTGGCAAAATCTCGAAACAGCCGCACATTTAACAGGAAGGGAAATCCCGCCATGCAAAAGTTCAAGTCTGGAGTCCGCACCAGCCGTCCCAAAATCACAGAAACCGACCGCCTGCGGCCAAAAAAAACTTCGTCCGCCAAGGCCGAAGGCACCCCCCCGCGCCTAATCTTTGAACACACGTTCAGCGATCCCGCCGTCTCCCCCTTCGACCAGATGGAGTGGGACCGCCGCAACACGGCAATCACCGACGACAGCGGGAAGGCCATCTTTAAACAGGACAACGTGGAAGTGCCCACATCCTGGTCGGCGCTGGCCACGAAAATCGCGGTATCAAAATATTTCTACGGCGACATCGCCCACGGCTCCGACCCCTTCCAGGGAGGACGCGAAAATTCCGTGCGCCAGTTAATCCACCGCGTCACGCGGACGATCGCCGACTGGGGCATCAAGGACGGCTATTTCGCCGACGACGCCTCGGCGCAAGCGTTTTACGACGACCTGACGTGGCTTTGCCTCCACCAGCACGGCGCATTCAACAGCCCGGTTTGGTTCAACGTCGGCCTCTACCACCAATACGGGATCGGCCAGGGGGGGCAAAAGGGGAATTACTTCTACAACCCGGCCACGGGCGAGGCGGAGCGCGCTCCCAGCCAGTATGAATACCCGCAGGGGAGCGCCTGCTTCATCCAGTCCGTCAAGGACACGATGGAAGACATCATGCGCCTAGCCAAGTCCGAAGCGCTGCTCTTCAAATACGGCTCCGGCACTGGGAGCGACCTCTCCAGCCTGCGCAGCACGCGCGAGAAGCTCAGCGGCGGCGGCAAACCGAGCGGCCCGCTCTCTTTCCTGAAAGTCTACGACCAAGTGGCCAACGTGGTGAAAAGCGGCGGCAAAACCCGCCGCGCCGCCAAGATGAACACCCTCAAGGACTGGCACCCGGACATCGAGGAGTTCATCGAAGCCAAGACCAAGGAGGAGCGCAAAGCCTGGGCGCTCATCGAGCAGGGCTACGCCGCCGACTACAACGGCGAGGCCTACGGCTCCATCATGTATCAGAACGAGAACCTCTCCATCCGCGTGAGCGACGAGTTCATGCAGGCCGCCATCGAGGGCCGGGAGTGGTGGACCAAGCGCGTGACCGACGGCAAGCCGTGCGAAAAGAAAGACGCCCGCACGCTGCTGCGCAAGATCGCCGAAGGGACCCATATCTGCGGCGATCCCGGCATGCAGTTCGACTCCACCATCCACACCTGGCACACCTGCAAGGGCACCGCACGGCAGAACTCCACCAACCCGTGCTCCGAGTACCTCTTCCTGGACGACACGGCCTGCAACCTCGCCTCGCTCAACCTGCTGAAATTCAAGCGCGAGGACGGCACCTTCGACATCGCGCGCTTCAAGGCCGCCGTGCGCCTCTTCGTCACCGCACAGGAAATCCTCGTCGATAACGCCAGCTACCCGATCAAGGAAATCGCGGAGAACTCCCATATCTTCCGCACGCTGGGCCTCGGGTACGCCAACCTGGGCGCGCTCATCATGAGCATGGGCCTCGGCTATGACAGCGACGAAGGCCGCGCGCTCGCCGGCGCCATCACCGCCATCATGACCGGCCACGCCTATGAACAAAGCGCCGTCCTGGCGGCCGCCATGGGGCCGTTCGAAGGCTATCAAGACGCCCGCACCCGCGCCATCCAAGAGCCGCTCGCCAAGGATAACATCGCCTCCATGCTCGAAGTCATCGAGCGCCACCGCAGCCACGTGGCCAAAATCCAGACCAGCGAGCGCTTCGGCTACCTCAAGGAAGAAGCGCAGCATTGCTGGGACAACGCGCTGGCCCTCGGCAAGCGCCACGGCTTCCGCAACGCACAGGTCAGCGTGCTGGCCCCCACCGGCACCATCGGGTTCCTGATGGATTGCGACACCACCGGCATCGAGCCCGACATCGCGCTCGTCAAATACAAACTGCTCGCCGGCGGCGGCATGCTCAAGATCGTCAACCAGACCGTCGGTTCCGCCCTCCACGTCCTCGGCTATTCCGAAGCGGAGATTGCGAAGATGATCGCCCACATCGACCGATTTGACACCATCGAAGACGTGACCGACGAAAAAACCGGCGAAGTCACCGCCTCCGGCCTCAAACCGGAGCATCTCCCCGTGTTCGACTGCGCCTTCAAGCCGCACCTCGGCAAGCGCAGCCTCGGCTACAAGGGCCACATCCGCATGATGGCCGCCGCGCAGCCCTTCCTCTCCGGCGCCATTTCCAAAACCGTGAACATGCCCGAAAACGCCACGGTGGAGGACATCATGCAGACCTACATCGAAGGCTGGCAGCTCGGCCTCAAAGCCATCGCCATCTACCGCGACGGCTCCAAGCGGTCGCAACCGGTCCAGAGCAAAAAAACCGGGGAAGCCCCCGACGCGGACGCCGTGCTCGCCGACAAAGAGGCTCTGGAAGCCCGCATCGTCGAGATGGAAAAAGAAATCGAGCAACTCCGGCAAAAGAGCAACAAGCCGGTGCGCCTGCGGATGCAAGACACGCGCGTCGCGCTCACCCACAAATTCGACATCGCCGGGCACGAAGGCTACATCACCGTGGGCCTGTATGAGAACGGGATGCCGGGCGAACTCTTCATCCAGATGGCCAAGGAAGGGTCCACCATCGGCGGCCTCATGGACACCGTGGCCACTTTAACGAGCCTCTCCCTCCAATACGGCGTGCCGCTGGAGAGCCTGGTCAAGAAATTCGCCTACCAGCGTTTCGAGCCCAGCGGGTTCACCAAAAACCCTGACATCCGCAACGCCTCCTCCATCACCGACTACGTCTTCCGGTGGCTGGGCTGCCAGTTCATCAAAGGCTACAAAGAAGCCACCTCGCCCAAAAAGACCCAGCCCGAACTGCCGATGAAGGAACTGCCCGAGATCGACAAAAAAACGATCAACCGGCCCGTATCCGACCTCTCGCGGACAGGCGAAAAGGAAGTGATGGACATCCTCTCCAGCCGGATCAACAGCGACGGAACCGTGACCCCGAACGGCAAAGGCGACCCGAGTGATGGCTCCCACGCCGACCAGGTGAAAGTGGCCCTGGGCAACATGTATATGGACATCACCTGCTCCAACTGCGGCAGCAACAAAGTGATCCGCGCCGGAGCCTGCGGCTGCTGCACCGAATGCGGCACCAGCCAAGGCTGCTCGTAACCCAAGAGCGGGAAGCCGCACGCAATAAAACATCCCCGCCGCAAACGGCGGGGAATTGGGATG
>SERZ01000280.1_pt1 | contig 35713 bp, 25 predicted proteins | sample 3171461 | NCBI WGS metagenome assembly SERZ01 (sample SAMN06051861, study PRJNA518727) | freshwater metagenome | biome: subpolar coniferous forest; feature: holomictic lake; material: water; isolation source: holomictic Lake 227, 6 m depth | place: Canada: near Kenora, Ontario | collected... | reverse complement strand
TTGGGCGGTGATTGGGTTTTAGAAGCTAGCACCGGAACGATTGAAACGGCTGCAATTGTTGATTTGGCTTATGGGGATGTGTTGGATGGTGGTGGTAGTTATGCTCCTTCTATAACTTCTGCTACATACGATGCTAGCACTGGAGTACTGATAGTTACTGGAACAAATTTTGTCGCAATTGCTGGTAGTAATAATGACATTACGGTCACTAAGTTAAAGCTTGTCGATAGCTCAACCAATTACACATTAACATCTGGCAATGTGGAGCGTACTAGTTCCACGAGTTTTTCGGTTACATTAAATGTGGCTGATAAATTAGCACTTGTGAGTATTCTCAACAAAAATGGCACATCGGGTTTACAGCATGGTAACTATGATTTGGATGCAGCTGAGGGTTGGAATGGATCAGAGTCAAACGCAAACAATGCAAATACTACTGTTACAGTCAGTAATGTAGATACTGTGGCACCAACTGCAACGATTACTCACTACAACCCTGTTAACGGTACAACAAATGCAGACATATTGGTCTACCGTGTGACATTTACTGAGGCTGTTCAAAATGTTACAGCGGATGATTTTACTGTAACTGGCTCTACTGCAACGGTACAAAGTGTTATTGCCGTTTCTGGTACAAACAGCTATGACGTAACAGTTTCAGGAGGTAATTTAAACAATTTTAATGGCACAGTGACACTGGGCTTCAGCACTTTAATAACGGGAACAACGGATGAGCATGAGCATGAGCATGAACATTTCATTCAAAACATTACCGATGTGGCTGGAAACAACCTAGATAATAGCCCCGCTGCCACTGGAAGTTATACGGTAGATAATGTTGCTCCAACGATTACTATCAGCACGGATGATAGTGCGTTGAAAATTGGCGATGTGGCACATTTGACTTTCACACTGAGTGAGGCGGCTACTACTTTTGCGGCTAATGATGTTACCGTCGCGGGAGGAGCGTTAAGTGATTTTGCAGGTAGTGGCACTAGCTATACCGCTAACTTCACCCCGACTTCCAACAGCACAACTGCTGCGACAGTCGATGTGGCAGGTAGCAAATTCACCGATACCGCTGGTAACAATAATACCGCCGCAACTCAATTGAGTATGTCGGTAGATACCAAAGCCCCGACAGCAAAGGTCGTCATGTCAGATGAGGCACTTAAAATTGGTGACACCAGCACGGTAACGATTACGTTTAGCGAAGCAGTTGCTGACTTTAGTAATGACGATGTGACGGTGGCGAATGGTTCGTTAGGAACACTTAGCAGTGATGACAACATCATTTGGACAGCAACCTTCACACCAACTGCTGATATTGAAGGTACTGACAATGTGGTTAGTCTTGCTGGCACTGATTATACTGACGTTGCCGGTAACATCGGCACAACGGCTGAAAGTGCCAACTACACCGTGGATACCATGATTATCGCCCCGACAGTCACCCAATTAAGCGTTGCTCACATTCATAATGATGGCCGCACGTTTGTAGATTTGAGTGTTGGTGACACAAATACAGATACTGCCACAACTACGGTAACAGTAACCGATGGTGTCAATATTCAGTCTGCTGCGCTTATCGAGGGGATTTGGCAAGCCGATGTTTCTTCATTAGGCAGCCAATTAACTGCAAGTGTTAGCATAACGGATCTTGCTGGCAATTCAGCAACGTCTGAAACACCAACAACACTTGATACAACTGGACCAACATCTACACAGGAAGTAGGTTCATTAACTTTAGGTGGTGCTTTAGTCGATGGTAATAATGATGGTGTTGGTGACGCGCTCCAAAGTAATGTTTCTACCATTCCAACACAAGTTGGTAACGAAAACATTACTTTAGCTGCTGGTACCAGTATTAAGATTATTGACATTAGTAACACTCCTTCTATTTTAGATAATCCTGCTGCACCGATTGATTCGACTACACCTAGCCAACCGTATGGTGCATTAGGATTTACATTAAGCAATGTGGTTGATCATGTTGATTTAAGCACTTATTTACCTGGAACGTGGAGTTCTAGTAACGGCGTTTGGACAAATACCAATGGTACAGCAGATACAGCTGATGACGTATTGGTGAACGGTTTCTGGAAAAATGTTAGCACTGACACCACTCCCAGTTGGATAAATGTTGCAACAAACATGGATACTGTTGAGGGTGGAGCATTAAAAATTGACTTCAGCATAGCGGATAACGGTTTAGGTGATAGTGACAGTCGTTCAGGTGTCATTACAGATCCTGATGTTGCCGGTTATGTTAAGCCAGCATTAGATGGTGAAAACATTAGTTATCAAGATTCTAACGAAACTGACACATTCCTTACTACTACGGGACAGCTCGATGGCAGCACTCTGGCAGGATTAAGCATTCAATTGACGTATAGTCTTGATGGCAATGGTACTGGCACTTACGGTGATTTGACAGTCAATGCGGCAGGTGCGTACACCTACACACCAAACTCCGAAGCTATCAACGCTTTAATCACTACAGAGCAAGACATATTCACCGTTAGTGTGACTGATGGCGCAACTGACAGTCTCGGTAATGTAATTTACACGACACAAACACTGACCGTTGCTTTGAATGGTGTCAATGACGACGCTGATATTTCGATTGTAAGTGGTGGCGATTACAATGTCGTTGAAGCGGGTGGTGCTGACAAACGTGACCACCGCAATGATCATGATGGTTCTGATTCAGAACACGATGATTATGTAGCGGGTGACGTAATAGCATCAGGAACATTAAGCATTACTGATGTTGATACCGATGAAAATCACTTCATCGCACAATCAAATGCTGCTGGATATTACGGTACGTTTCAACTTGCAGCGGATGGCGTATGGTCTTACGCCTTAGAGTCAGATAAATTGGGCGGGTATGGATCAACCTCAATGAATGGTACGGACACGTTAACCGTTAGGTCAGCTGACGGTTTTACTTCTCAAGACATCGTTGTCAACATCACAGGTGCCAATGATGCGCCAGTGGTAGCAACAGCGATTAGTGACAACAGCGTCACAGCTTATTCAGCTACTTCGTTTACTGATTTGCTATCCAGTTTGAATGCTACTAGCTTTGCAACGACATTTCACGATGTGGACAATACGTCATTGAAGTACACCGTAAAAATTGGCGACAACGATTCAGAGCATAATTCGGCAAGTTGGTTGACATACACACCTGGATTATTAGGCACACAGGGAAGTTTCAGCGGCGCACTACCGACGAATAACAATGTTGGCAATGTTAATGTCGAAGTCACCGCAACAGATGGTTCGTTGTCTGTTAAAGATCATTTCAAAGTCACTATCACCGGTAACACAACTGTCAACGGAACAAGCAGTGCCGACACCTTATATGGCACTGACAAAGCGGACACCATTACGGGTGGTGCTGGCAATGACATACTGACGGGTAATGAAGGTAAAGATATTTTCAGTTTTACGAACATTACTGATGGTAATGACACTATTAAAGATTTCAAACACGGTAAAGATAAAATCGATTTGTCAGCAATTGATGCAAAAACAAATGTTGCTGGTGATCAAGCATTTGCATTCATTACTGCTTCTAAAGCAACTACAACTGCAAACAGCATTACTTGGTCAACACAGAGTGGAAACACCATTCTTCACATTGATAATGATGCTGTTGCGGGTGATGATTTGACGATTACATTAGTCGGAACAAATCTTGGTCTTGCCGCAACTGATTTTGTGCTGTAAGAAGGTATTCTTCCACCCGATAAGATTTTAATAAAATCTGAAACAAAAAAACCGCCCTCAACGAAAGTTGGGGCGGTTTTTTGATTGCGCTAAATTTCCAAAATTTTTTACATTTAGACAGACGGAACTTAAACCACAGCGGGAATGGCAACTGGAAACAACAGTTTAAAACTCGTGCCTTGATTAGGTTCTGTCAAATTTGAATCCACCACAATATGCCCCAACGCAGAATGCACCAACCCCGTTAACGTCGATAAACCCAAGCCCGTGCCTTCGCCTTGTGGTTTAGTGGTGAAAAACGGATCAAAAATTCGAGTAATCGTTTCAGGTTCGATTCCCGTGCCATTATCCGACACACCTAATTCAACAAAATTACCTTCAATCACTGCGCCACACGCCGAGCATTTAGTATTTAATTTTGTAGTCACTTTGTCGAGCGAAATAGTAATGCAGCCACCACGTTTTTTCATGGCATCTCGCGCATTCATGGCCAAATTCGTGATAATTTGATGCAGGTCACTGGCATCAATTTTAATGCTCATGTTGCAATTTTTTCGCAGCGGACAATCGCCACAATTACCCTTGTTCATATCACAGTTATTAACAAATTCAAGTTTGATTCGGCTAGTCAGCGCGGGGCGTAACATTTCCACCATCTCGTTAATGACTTCTGGCGTGTGTTTTATGTTGATGCTTTTTACTTTTTGTATATCTTGGCGAGCATAGGTCATCATTTTGTCAATTAACGCCACCGCGCGTTGACCGGCATTCGCAATTTGTTGGATATTATGTTCCAGTTCGGATTTTAACCTTTCGTCTTTTATCTCTTCGCTAATATAACTATTCATTTCGTTGTAGCCCAACATGCACGCCAAAATGTTATTGAAATCGTGAGAAATACCAGCAGTCAACCGTCCAAGACTTTCTACTTTTTGCAGGTGATTCACCTCCCTATTTAGCGTTTCGTTTTGTTTATTTATAATCATCAGTTCAGCCGCGCGTTTGTCTTTTTCCGTGTTTTGGAACGCTAATTCTTGGTTCGCAATCATCAATTCGTCAGCACGTTTTTCTTTTTCAGTGTTTTGATGAAGTAGAAGTTGGTTAGCATTAGCTAACTCGCTGAGAAGTTTTTTCTTTTCATCGTATTGAGCGATAAGATTAAAGTTCATCACCTCTAGTTCATCTGCGCGTTTTTCTTTTTGAGCTTTGTTAGAAGCAATTTCTTCGTAAGCCATCATCAATTCGGAGGAAAGCTGCTCTTTTTCTCTGTATTGAAAAGCAAGATCTTCGAGATTCTTTTTAATGATTGCGGTGGTTTTCTCATCCGTAACACTACGCAACATATTGATAATCATTTTTTCGGAGTGAGAAAATATTTCTTGTTGCACGGCAATTTCAAGGTCGTTTGTCGGCAAAATATCCGCTAATGCCGGCATGATTTCAGTAGGATGAATTTGAAATACTTTCGATAAACGTAAAATAGCTTCGGTATTTAATGGAATACGAGCCTGCAAGTACGCATTAAACGCGGCTTGCGTATTCCATTGGCACAACTGCGCCACCTTTTCCTGTGTTAATCCCAATTCTTTCTTTTTGGAATTCCAAATCAACCGCAATTGTTCCGCCGCCATTATTTGAGTTGCGGTTAACGCTATATTTTTAGCCATAATCTTAAATTCCTACGCAATCATTTCGCAAAGATTACGCCGATTTTGTTGAAAAACCTAATAGTAACACTATTATTTTGGATGGCATTTTTTTATAGCGAAGAAGAAGAAGAAGGAACGATACGTTGCCCCGAATTTTTACAACAACGCTTTAATTTCTGGCACGCACGAACCGCAATTTGTTCCGGCTTTCAAACAGTTTCCGACTTCTTGATGGGTTTTTAAAGCGTGTTTTTTAATGGCTTGTTGAAGGGTTTTTTCGCCGATATTGAAACACGCACACACAATCGTTCCGACATCTTCCACGCCTTTGGGTGGTTCGCCAGTTAATAACGCGAGCCGCTCAACTTTCGACAATTCAGTTTGCGCGAATAAACTTATAAGCCAATTTCGGGCGGGCAATTTGTCGGTCGCCGTGACGAAAAATAGGCTTTCCAACCGTCTATCGACAAACCGCGCCGAACGATAATTGCCGCGTGTTAAATCGGCGTATTCTTGCCATTGTGGCGCGATGCTTTCATTGGCGCACAACGTATTTCGCGCCCAATCCGCCCAATTTTCGGGTAATTTTGTTCCCGCCAATTCGTAACGATAAAATCCGTCGCCTTTATTTTTCACCCAGTATTCGGGTTCTGTGATTTGCAATTCGTGCCGCGATAAGACAAAACCTTGCCACGCGGGTTGATAACGTGAAATGTTAACGGGCGTGTGCTTGCTTTCGGGTTGTTTTGAAATCGGGTCAAAAACAGGATTCACCAACGCGCCCATTCGTCCCGCACTCGATTGTTGCGCCGTCCAGTGCATCGACACGAAAATTTCACCTTCGCGTTGTGCGTCGGTGATGTGAACTCGCGCCAACATTGAACCCCAACGACTTTCTATTTTTGCGAGCTGATTGGTTTTCAGTTCAAAAAGTTTTGCATCGTCAGAATGAATTTCGACAAACGGCTCAGGTTTATGCTGATTCAATTTTGCCGCAATCGCCGTGCGCGTCATGGTGTGCCATTGATCGCGGATTCGTCCTGTGTTCAAAATTAACGGGTATTTTTTGTCTGGCGAATTCACCGGCGAACGCGGCGTAATCGGAATTAACTGCGCTTTCCCCGACTTTGTAAAAAATTTTCCATCCGCAAAAAAACGCGCCGTGCCATTCGGTGAATCAGGCGTAATTCCCCATTGCGTCGGTTGAAAATTATCGTAATCTTTCGCGCTGATATTCGCCAACGCCGAAATGTTAAACGCGCGTTCACCGTTATTTTCAAAACCCGATAACGCGGCGTGTTCACGGAAAATTTCAACGGGACTTTGATAATGAAATTCTTGTTCAAACCCCAAACGTCGCGCCACTTGCGTGACAATCCACCAATCGGGTTTTGCGCTGCCAGCCGGTGAAAGTAACGCCCGTTGCCGTGAAATGCGCCGTTCGGAATTCGTGACCGTGCCGTCTTTTTCGCTCCAACCTTGCGCGGGCAATAAAACGTGTGCAAATTCCGTCGTGTCAGTTTGCGCGATGCAATCCGACACGACGACAAATTCACACCGTTTTAACGCCTCTTTAACTTTGTCGGCATTTGGCAAACTGACGACCGGATTGGTTCCCATAATCCAAACGGCTTTGATTTTGCCGTCATAAATTGCATCGAATAAATCAATTGCAGGTAAACCGCCTTTTTGCGCGATATTGGGCGCATTCCAAAAACGTGAAACTAAGTCAATTTCATCAGGATTTGAAAAATCGGTATGTGCGGCGAGTTGGTGCGCGAGTCCGCCGACTTCGCGTCCGCCCATTGCATTCGGTTGTCCCGTCAATGAAAACGCGCCGCTGCCGACTTTGCCAATGCGTCCCGTGGCTAAATGACAATTTAAAATCGCGTTGACTTTGTCGGTGCCAGATTCAGATTGATTGATGCCTTGGCTGTATAAACTCAACGATTTTTCGGTTTCAGCGAACCAGTTGAAAAATTGCTGCACGTCTTGGATTTTTAAATCACAACGATTGGCGACACTTTCAACGCTGACATTATCCAATTTCAAACACGCTAAAACGGCTTCAAATCCTTCGGTGTGATTTTTAATAAAATCCAAATCCAACTTATTTTGCGTGTGTAAAAATTGAAATAAACCGCTGAACAAGATCGCATCCGCGCCACTCGCTAACGGCAAATGCAAATCCGCAATATCACAACTCGCGGTTTTGCGCGGATCAATCACGACCACTTTTAAATGCGGATTCGCTTCTTTCGCGGCACGAATGCGTTGAAAACTTACGGGATGACACCACGCGGCATTTGAACCAATCAAAATAATCAAATTGGCGTGTTCAAAATCTGCGTAGCAATTCGGCACCACGTCGCCACCAAACGCGCGTTTGTGTCCCGCCACGGATGACGACATGCACAAACGGCTATTTGTATCCATGTTGCCGCTGCCGATAAAGCCTTTCATGAGTTTATTGGCGACGTAATAATCTTCGGTCAATAATTGCCCCGAACCGTAAATTGCCACGGCATTTGCGCCGTGTTTTTCAATCACACTTTTAAACGAATCGGCGACCAAATCTAACGCTTCTGTCCACGAGGTTTCGCGTCCATAAACTTTAGGCTGTAACAAACGTCCTTTGAGTTCAATCGTTTCGCCGAGCGCAGAACCTTTTGAACATAAACGACCAAAATTCGCAGGGTGTGAACTGTCGCCGTTAATTTTGATATGACGATTTTTATCGTCAACTTTCGCGCTAATGCCACAGCCCACACCGCAATAAGGACAAGTCGTTTGAATCGTTTTTGTCATAACTTTTTACCCGTGTTGGAAAGGTTAAACGGTTTTAAAATTCGCGACCGTGACAGACAATTTATGCGCCTGCTCCTCAAGCGATTCTGCACCCGCCGCCGCTTCTTCAACTAATGCCGCGTTTTGTTGTGTTACATCGTCCATTTGAGAAATCGCGTGATTGACTTGAGCAATACCGGCACTTTGCTCAACCGATGCTGCGGTAATTTCGCCCATAATGGTGGTCACACCTTGTACAGCTTGCACAATTTCTTGCATCGTTTTACCGGCTTGCGCGACTAATTGGCTTCCGTCTTCAATTTTATCGACAGAATCGCTGATTAACATTTGAATTTCACCCGCTGCCGCCGCCGCGCGTTGTGCCAAATTACGAACTTCGGTCGCCACCACCGCAAAACCGCGACCTTGTTCACCCGCGCGTGCCGCTTCAACCGCCGCATTCAACGCCAAAATGTTGGTTTGAAAGGCAATGTTATCGATAACTGAAATAATTTCGACCACTTTGCGCGAGGATTCGTTAATACTTTCCATCGTCATCACCACATTGCCAACAACGATGCCACCTTGACTGGCAATTCGAGCTGCATCACGCGCCAGCTCATTGGCTTGTTTAGCATTTTCAGCGTTGTGCTGCACAGTGCTGGTGAGTTGCGTCATACTGGCAGCGGTTTCTTCTAAACTCGCCGCTTGTTTTTCAGTGCGTTGTGACAAGTCATTATTTCCTGCGGCAATTTCTTGTGCCGCCGTGTTGATTTGTTGGGTGGAATCTTTAATTTCACCGACTAACGCTTGTAAATTTCCGACGGTGCAATTGATTCCTTCTTTCACTTTGCCAAATGTTCCGGGGTAATTGTGGACGATATTTTGCGTTAAATCGCCTTGTGCCAAGGAATTTGAAACCCGCAAAATGTCGTTAAAACCGGTGTCACAAGTATCAATCAATAAATTTAAATCACGCAGCATATCGTGAAACATAAATTCAAAATTATCGGTATTCGCCCGTTTAGAAAAATCACCGTTTGCGCCTGCTTTCGCTAACGTTTCAATTTCATGATTTATCGACAATAAGGCTTGTTTAATGCCGTTCATGGTTTGTGTAATGAGGATGGTTTCACCGGGTAACACGTCCATGTCGATTGAAAAATCGCCTTTTGCGTATTGGCTAATAATGTCTAAAATTCGGCAGTTAATGACAATGCGTGATTGAATTAACTCATTTATTTCGTGCGCCATTCGGGCATAAGTACCGCTAAATTGTGACACATCGAGTCGTTCTTTAACAAAACCGGCGGCGTGTTTTTCCGCCATATCATCTTGTGCTTGCACAAAAGTGTTAATAGCGCGTTGCATGGTATCCATCGAACGTAATAAATCGCCTATTTCATCACGTTGAGCTGTATCAATGGTTGAACTTAAATCCCCGATTGAAATCGCAGTCGCAATTTGTCGCACTGAAGTCAACGAGTGCAAAATGCCACGACTAATCCACCAGGTTAAAAATGAGGCTAAAACAACACTAAAACTGAAAATAGCTAATAAGCCGGTATCGTAACTGCCGAGCAAGGAATGAGCGTGTTTTTCGTCTGCTCCGTTACGTTGGATTGTGGCTTGAACGACTTCGTCAATCGCCAAACGATGTTGTTCGTAACTGGTACGCATTTTTCCCAAACTTGCCATCATTTCGGCGTGATTTTGCGCTTGAACGAGTGGAATAAAATGCTGTTGCGCTTCGCTGTAAAAGGCTTGCGCGGCACGATAAGAGCTTTCTAAAAGCGGCGTTTTTAATTCGGATTCTAACGTTTCATTTTGCCAATAAGTGTGTCGCGCATCGTACTCCACTTTTAAAATTTGAAAGCGATTGATTAACGCCAAAATTTCATCGGTATTTGTGGCGTGAGTAAGTTGTAGGACAATCAAATAGGATTCCAAAATGTATTCGGGTGGGGGCAAAATGTCAGCGATTAAATCTTTCCCTTGAACAATTCGTTGATAAATTGGACCATTCACGTTCAGGGTATTCATCGCTTTCAGCGTCGCGATGCCGAAGAGTGAAAAACCAACAATTAAAACGCTTAAAATAATACCGAATCGGGCTTTAATGGTGAGTTGAGATATTTTTTTCATAATTTTTTAACTCTAAAATGAATCACAACCAATCCGCCACGACACCAACTAAAATGTACGTTTCCATCCAAACGTAGTGTAAAGGTTTTACACCGCATATTGGTACTGAAATCACGCTAACACTCGGAAGTCACGATGGGGTTGTTAGTTTGAAAACTGAATGCCTCGTCAAAATAAGGTCGCCATGCCCAATTGAAACTGAAACCGAGCGGCTTGTTATCGACAAACCAGGCGTTATTTGAAAAATTAAAGTTAGAGTAAGCAAGGGTTAAATAATAATTTTCTGTTAAGTCGCTGAAATTTTCCAAGTCTTGACCGCGCACACAGCAATTCCATTCCCTCGACGGATTATCAGAAATATCGGAAAGTAAGGAAAAAGCTGTGAGTTTAGGTTCATAAAAAATGGTTGTTCGATTAAAAATTGATGTTGCCTTGTAACCAGATTTTTTGGGTGTCGGTGTTTCCAGCAGGCGCATAACCGTCATTACGATCGGCGTTGTAAGACGCATATTTCGCCAGCACAGAGTAATGCTTGCCAAACTTTTTCACCGCTTGAAAATCCCATTCGTCGCCGTAATGTTGTTGTCCGGTGTCGTCGCTGTAATCGTGATGCACACCGCTTAACGTCAAACTATCGTCCCACACTTTCGCGCTCACTGTTCCAAAAACATCACGAACACCATTGACGGGCGTTCCCGTTGCAAACAAATCCGCCCAACCTTGAAAAGCGTGGTTTGTACCAAGTGGCGTGTTGAATTGACCATTTGCATTACCGTTCAACTGTTCCATCGCGCCTTGGAAATTTAAAAAATAAGCCGTAAATCCGCCCATCACGTTATAACGGTTCGCTTCATAAGCAACCGCACGATGACCATAATCTTGTTGAATGCTCCATTCTGCCGTGTAAAGAAGGCTGTAATGTTCATAGAATTTGGGCGTGGCACCGTTTAAACGCAAACCAAATGTCTGGTTTGATTTATTGCGAATTGCAATACTTTGGTCTGTGTAATCCAACCAATAACCGTAACCAATCACGTTACCGTAATCGCCGAGTTTGTAATTCACATTTAAAATCGGCGCGTTGATATTTTCCGTGGTAGAAATAAATGTCTGCACATTGCCAATATAACCTGCGTTGACCGTCAAATTTTTTAGCGACGTATTGGTGGCTAAAACCGAATCAAACGTGGTTTCCATTTGTCGCCAACCGACATTGCCGATAAAGCGATCGTCGTCGAATTTAATCCGTTGACGACCTCCTTTAACCACGGTGTCAAAATTCGTGTAGCTAATCCACAACTGATTTAACTCGTTTTGTGCGGGATCGGCAATGTTGGAAAAGGCGGGTTTATTGCCCCGTCCGTCGTTGTAATCTGCTTGCAAAGCGTGCGTGCCTTCGTATTCAGCAAAACCTTGAAAGCCGTAAAATTTGGGTGACAATACACCAATTCGAGTACGAATCGTGTTGGCGTTAGCGGTTTTTTTGCCTAAATCTTGATCCACATTTTCCCAGCGGTAATTAGCATCAAATTTAATCGCGCCACCGTCTCCCAATTTCAACGCATCTTCAATGGTTTTATCGTAATCCGCCGTTGCCGCTGTGGTAAAAAGTAAAGTTGAACAAAGTGTCAGCGGCACAAAATAGGTACAATTTTTCATAAAAATCCTTTGGTTAATGTGATTTATCGCATTGAGCTAAAAAAGTGAGCAAACTTTCTCGATATTTATAGTAATCGGGATGCTCAAGCAAACTTTGACGAGTGCGCGGTCGCGGTAAATCAATGGTTTCGATTTTGCTAACTCGCGCAAGGTGACCATTTGTCATCATCACTGCACGATCCGCCAATAAAATCGCTTCGTCTACGTCGTGCGTCACCATAATGGCTGTGACGTGCGTTCCCACACTTCCATTAACACTTCTTGTAATTCCCAGCGTGTTAATGAATCCAGCATTCCAAATGGTTCGTCGAGTAATAATAACTTCAGCGATAATGCAAAAGCACGCGCTATGCCAACTCGCTGACGCATTCCATTTGACATTTCCCCTGCTTTTTTGCCTAACGAATCGCCTAACCCGACGCGCGTCAAATAAATTTAACAACATCTTTGCGTTCGGATTGGCTGGCGTGCGGACAAAATTTGTCCACGCCGAGCGTGACGTTTTCAAATGCGGTCAACCAAATAAACTCGGAGATTGAAACACTATGTCACCATCCAACCTACGCCGAGTGATAAACGCATTCCCGTGAAAATATAGGGCAGGGCAGAAGGCAAAATAATTTTTTTAATCTGCGTGCCGTAATCCAATCGCAGCACTTTTCCAACGGTCACTAAATCTTGGTCAATCGACGACACACCCACAGCGGTATTGATTAAAGTCGGTCACAACGAACACAGAGTGACGGTAATCGCTGACGTTAAAAACGATTTATCAAACCAAGAATCATCGGTTGTGTGATAAAGCGCACTGACTAAAATCGTCACAATCGGCAACCACGCCAGCGGTGAAAAGGGTTTAAAAATCTGAATCAGCGGATTTATCGCGGTGTTGATGACCGGACTCATACCGCAAATAAGACCTAGCGGAAGTTGAAATTGACGCGAAGGCGATGGCTAAAACGAGCGGTTTGAAAACGAATTTTGAAACTGGCATAACACAACGCCGTAAAGTGATTGAAACATCACAGTCGTTATTGCAGGTTCAATGCCACAAATTTGAAAGCTGTTTTTAATTATATCTAATTGAATTTTAAAACTATAATTTTATAATGGCGAATTTTTGCTGTAAATCTAGCGTTTTTATTTGGTGCAACCGAGATGAGAAAAAATCTTTTTGCACCAAAATCAATCAATCAACCTTACCAAAAATTAGCTTATTTCGTATTTCAAAAACGTTCGTTTTCTTTTCGAGTAATTCTTGATACCAATTGCCATCCGCTGTATCACCGTATAAAACCGCGCCAATCAACAAATTTTCTTTCAACACCAATTTTTTGTAAATACCCAACGCGGGATCAGAAAAGGTAATACTTTCGCTCTCATCGTCGCCGACAAAATCACCGACTGAAAATAGTTGAATTCCCGTGACTTTCAATTTGATTGCGGTTGGCAAGGTGATATATTCCGCCACGCTGTGTGCGCTGAGATGATTCGCGCAAACTTTCGCTTGTTCAAACAGTGGCGCGACCAATCCAAACGTCGCGCCACGATGTTGAATACATTCACCGACTGCGTAAATACTGGGGTCGTAACTTTGCAATGTGTCATTCACCACAATGCCGCGTTCACAATACAAACCCGCTTCTTTTGCCAACGTCATATTCGGTTCAACGCCAATCGCAGTAATAAACAAATCACACGCCAATTCGCACCCGTCTTCAAATTGCGCCGCGATAATGTGTTTATCACCGTTGCCGATTAACCGCTGTAATTTTGCCGACATTTTGAACACGATGCCGCGCTGTTCGAGTTCAGTTTGCAACAATTTTGCCGCCGTTTTATCCAACTGACGATTCAACAAAACTTCGTTGCTGTGAACAACGGTGACTTCCATGCCGCGCAACGCCAAGCCATTCGCCGCTTCTAAACCCAATAAACCGCCGCCTAAAACCACCGCTTTTTTATGCGTGCGGCTGTAATCGAGCATTTTATTCACGTCCACAATGTCCCGAAAACTAATCACGCCGTCTAAATCATTGCCTTCGACTTTGGGCAAAATCGCTTTTGAACCGGTCGCAATCAGCAAACGGTCATAACCTGCCGTGGTGCCGTCAATCGCAATCACTTTTTTATAACCACGTTCGATTCGCGCCACGGCTTTTTTTTCGCCCGCGTGCAATTTGATTTTATTATCGACGTACCATTGGCGCGGGTTGATGACGATGTCTTCAACCGTTTTATCGCCCGCCAAAACTGCCGATAACATGATTCGATTGTAGTTGCCGTAAGGTTCTGCGCCGAAAACCGTAATTTCATATTGGTCAGGCGACGCGCTCAATAATTCTTCAATCGTCCGCATGCCCGCCATGCCGTTGCCGATGACGACTAATCGTTGCTTGGGTTTCATAAATCGGGGATATTCATGATGCCTTCAGCAACCATTACCGCGTTGCCACCGACACGAATAGTCAGTAAATCGTCGCCTTTGTGATCCATTTCTAAATTCAACACGCTTCGGCGCGTATTTTCATCGCCACGATCGACGGCAAAGGTGTAAGTGCCTTTTTGCATAAATTCAAACGAGCAAAGATACGACGCAAACGCCGGCATCGCGCTTCCAACGGGCGGATCGTCGTGAATGCCAATCCGTGAACCAAACAAACGTACGTTAAAATCCGCGTCCGAAAAAGGCGTTTTTGGCGAAAACAATAACACTTCTTGCGCGGAAGTTTGCGGCGCACTCGATTGATTCCAAGCGTCGTAATTAAACTTTGCATTTCGCACGCTTTCATATTTCCAAACGGGAATAATCAAATACGGAATATCTGAAAAAACCAACCGTGGCGCGTATTTTTTGCGGTCAAGTTCGGAAACTGGCAACGATAAAAAGCTCGCCAATTCCTCATCGGGCGGCGTGAAACGGTCAATGGTTGAAGTCGCTTTTCGCGTGAATTGCACAAACGTCGGTTGTCCATTTTCTGCGCTGATGTTGATTTCTACCGCGCCTGTATTTTGCTCAAACACAATCGGCGTAATTTTTTCAGTCAGCGTGATTTCGCCGCCACTCGCCAACACAAACGCCGTGGCAATAATCGAATGTCCTGCAAAATTGATTTCATTTTTCGGTGAAAAAATCCGCATGACGCGCGTTGAACTTTCTTTGTTGGGCTGAAACACAAACACGGTGCCGAATGGATCGAAATTGCTGACGGCATAAACGCTATTTTTCACATAAAACAGCGCGATTTGTTCACCGTTCACCAACGCGCAAATGCCCGAATCGTTTTGTAAATCTGAAACGCCACACACGTTTAACCAATTCATTACGCCACCTCCGTCAATTTAAAATGTTTGCGCTCACCTTCATTGGCGGGGCGAATTTGTCCACGTTTTTCCACAAAAATCACGTTTTCGTCGCGTTGGTCGCTGTTAACGAAATGGCGGAAACGTTTGAGTTTCGATTCGTCTTCGAGGGTGGTTTTCCATTCGCATTGACCTGAACTTCGCGCCAATTCGTCGCGTGGTCGAATGCCCGCCGAAAATAAAATTAAATCGGTTTCTAATTCTTCACCATCGACAAAACACATTTTGTTCAGGCAGTTTTCACCTGCCACGATTTCACGGGTATTTTTGCTGGTGTGAACACGAATGCCTAAATTTTCGATTTTGTGCCGCAACATCGCGCCGCCCGCTTCGTCCATTTGCATTTCCATCAGCCGTGGTGCGAATTGCACAACGTGTGTTTTTAGCCCTAAATCTTTCAAGGCTTTCGCGGCTTCTAAACGTAATAATCTGCCGCCCACCACCGTGCCGATTTTGGCAGCGGCAACCATTTGTTCTAAATCTTCAATCGTGCGATAAACCAAACAACTGGGGCGATTATTGCCAATGATGGGCGGCACGAAAGCGTAAGAACCTGTGGCGAAAACCACTTTATCGTAAGGAATCGTGATGCCTTTTTCAGACGTGACGGTTTTATTTGCCCGATTGACGCTGATAACTTTGTCGTTTAAATGAATGGTGATGCCGCTTTGTTCAAAAAATCCGTTCGGCACAAGTGATAAATCTTCTGCGGTTTTGCCTGCGAAAAATTCAGACAAATGCACGCGGTCGTAAGCGGGACGAATTTCTTCGCAAAAGGTGACGATTTGATGGGTTTCTTTTAACGGACTTTCGGTGAGTTGGCTTAAAAAATACTGTCCAACCATGCCGTTTCCGATCACCACGAGCGTGGGTTTTGTGTTCATAAACGTGTAACCTCAAAAGTGCTGTTTGAAATTATAGTTTGCAAACATAATGCCAACGTTAAACGACTTTGATTTTATTAGATTTTGTGCTTTTTTGTGAAGATGAAAGTAGCGGGTGTGTTAAAACTATGCGTTGTCGTGGTGCAATAGTTCGAGCAGTTGGTTTTATTTAGTGCGAGGTGATAGTTTAAATTTTTTCAAAACTGAAAATTTCAATTGTTTGACTTATTTCTTGTAAATTGTTAGATTCAAAACGTCGGTGTTGGGTGTTGAAAACCATTACACGCTTCAATAAAAACCGATTATTTGCTCAAACGTTTCACTGTAACCTTTCGATTTAGACTAAATTTACGAGGCGAAATACGTTATGAAAAATACTTCCTTTAAAGTTCAAATTTTGGCTTTAGCCATTCTCAGCGTTTTACCAGTTTCAAGTTATGCAGCGGCGAGTTGCTCAACACAATGTGATGCACTGCTTAATGTTGATAATGCCAATAATTCTAAAAACGATGATGCGCCGTCAGTTCCTGGTGAGTTATTAGTTCAATTTAAATCGAATGCTACCGAGACTGATAAAAAGCGGGTGAAAGACCTAATTCGTGCTGAAGTCGGCGATACGGTTCACTCGAAAGATAAGTTGAAAGGTGATTTGGTCATCATGAAGTACCAGCCCGATTTCACTACAAAAGCGGCGAAGGGTGCAATTGAATCCGATTCTGCTGTTGAGTTTGCTGAACCAAACTATATTTACACGCATCAAGTAACCCCATTCGCTCCTAATGACTATTTTTACAATTTACTTTGGGGCATGCAAAGTGATGGTGAGCCTAATGGTACTTATGGTAGCCAAGCCAGCACAGCGTGGGTGAATCGTTCCAATTGTCTTGGAAGCAACACAAAAAATCCTATTTATGTTGGTATCATTGACGAAGGCTATATGTACACTCATGTTGATCTTGCCGCTAATGCTGGAAAAAATCCAGGTGAAATTGCAGGCAACAAAAAAGATGATGATAAAAACGGATACATTGATGACGTTTACGGATGGGACTTTGATGGCAACAATAACTCCGTATTCGACGGTATTAACGACGATCACGGCACCCATGTTGCTGGCACGATTGGCGCGGTAGGTAACAATACAAGCGGCGTTGCTGGAATGTGCTGGCAAGTTAAACTGTTAAATGCCAAATTTTTAGGGAATCTTGGCGGAACGACAGCCAATGCGATTAAAGCAGTGGATTATTTTACTAATTTGAAAAATAAAGGTGTAAACATCGTTGCAACAAATAACTCCTGGGGTGGCGGTGGTTTTTCTCAAGGATTAAAAGATGCCATTGAACGCGCCAATACCGTAAACATTTTATTTGTTGTCGCTGCGGGAAATAATGCGAGCAACAATGACACGGCATTTTCTTATCCTGCCAGTTATGACAATAGCAACATTATTTCAGTGGCTTCAATCGTTTCAGATGGAACTTTATCGAATTTTTCAAATTACGGCGCAGTATCTGTAGATTTAGGCGCACCTGGTTCGAGCATTGCTTCAACGATACCTGTTAAAAGTGGCGGTAGCGTTGTTTCAGGTTATGCGTATATGAGCGGAACATCAATGGCGACACCGCATGTAACAGGAGCTGTTGCACTTTATGCAGCCAATAATCCAGGTGCCACAGCAGTTCAAATTAAAGCCGCCATTCTTAAAGATACAACACTTACTAGCTCGCTATCTGGTAAAACGGTCACAGGTGGGCGGCTTAATGTGAGTAGCCCATTGATTCCCTAATCGCCCAAAACCGTCATCAAAGAAGCCAGCTTTTTTAGTGCTGGCTTCTTTGTTTTAAAAACTATTTTTCCAACACGTTTGTCGCAATCACAATTTTTCTCCATGTTCACATTCGTGCTATTCTCAAAACCAAGTTAGGTGCAAGTTATCAGGCTGACTTAGCCTTTGCGGTTTGCATTGATGAGCTAACGGAGGTCGCCAACTTCGTTGCATTTAACTTCATTTAATCATTTCAATTTCTTAACTGATTAACCAAAATGCGGCATGATGCAAATTAGTTTGATGAAATTTTCCACGTTTCCACCGCTTGCCTTGATAGCCACGCTTGGTAATCGTTTAAATTTTGTGCGTTCCATTTTTCGTAAGATGCAACTTTTTGAGCAAGCGGATAATGCGATTGCAAATAAACACGTTTTTTTTCTTCAAAGTCTGCGCGTTTTAACTCATCTTTTTCAAGTAACACTACATTTCCCAATCGGTCTTGAATGTCATTAACCCCTTCACCAAAATAATCATTCCACTGTTCATCTGGATTGTAGGGGCAAACGTGTTCAAGCGTTGTTTTTGAAGCGTCTGTTACATGACCTAAATATGCTTCTATTTCTGCCAACAAAAAACGTATTTTTTTACTTGATTGTCGGCTTGGCATTTTATGAAACTCAAACGCATTAAAAAATGCGTTGTCATCTGGGTACAGTTTTCTAAAAATTTCACTGTTTTTGACATGACTGGCACGAGTGCATTCTTTTGAATAAATTTTTATCGCAAGTTTGTTGTAAGTAGATTCTTGTTCGTTAGGTGAATAGTGACAAATAACGTTATATCGCATTGTTAAAATGTAAAAATAGCGCGTGAGATTGACAAATTCTTCAGGCGAAAAATCATAAAACGCTGCCATAAAAATCGTGAACGGTTGTTTGATATTGAACAATTCAAAGCCTTCCAAGTATTTTTTTACTTCTCGGTAAGCGACACCTTGATTCGCCCACCATTCATCATGTGGATTCAACAATGACGCATAAACTGGCGCGTATTTACTCAAAGAACGAAGATAAGCGTAGGCTTTTTCGGGTGTATTGGCTAATTTTCGCACTGACGAAAACAAATCTTTTTTAGTCACCAGCGAGGCTTGAAAATTGTGATGATAGCGAATGAAATCCGTAAAGTTACTTTCGCCCAATTGCTCAACAATTTCTGACCAATTTTCGTCAAGTTCATTAAGCTCATCATCGCAAATAGGGTTATCTTTGGTAACAATTGAAAAAATGTAATTTTTCAATAAATCCGGCGTTGAAAGTTGAACACCTCGCGCATTAAGGGTTTCAAAGACTTTATAAGCATTCAAATCATCTTGCACGACAATTTTTGTAAAAATCATGCCTGACGAAACACGTTCAATAAATTCGGCAATTTCCTGACCTGTGTTTCCCATTTTTTTAGATTCAAAAAATTTAAAACATTTATTGAGTAATTTATTTGTATTCGTTTGACCACGTTTAGTCAGCGATTCCAAGTGCGAACAAATTTCTTTGAAATTTGCGCTGTTATTACGATTTAACGACAATTTACTATCTACTCTGAGCGAAATCGGATTCTTAGAACCAATATAACGCTCGGTCAAAACACGCAATCGTTCTTTATTTTCGTCTATTTCGTGACCTTTATTGACGAGCAATTGAATGTTTTTCATTGCCGCTAAAATCACCAAAGAAAGCGTAATTAAACGTTGTTGACCATCGACAACTTCAAAATCATGTTGGCTTTTACGCTGAAGCACAATGTAGCCCATGTAGTGATAATGCTCTTCTTCAATGGTTTCAACATCACCCCATAAATCTTCCCATTGCGCTTTGTCCCAAGCGTAATCACGTTGAAATCTTGGCACTTGATATTTCACACCGTTACCAATCAATTCTTGAAAAGTCTGGTTTGTAGGTTCCATCAACATAAATGACATAAATTTTCCGATAATTTTTTCTTAACATTACTTAACATAAGTTAAGCAACGCTAACTGCGACTGTGAAACAGTCGGGTTTATCTACCAATGCACGCAAAAGGATATTACGCGCTCCGACGATGTCTCTGTGAACCCACTCCCCAGACAACAATCGTATTCTTTTCGCTCCGCCCACTTGCTTAGTCTCACCTGTTTCGGGGTGTGTTTTGCTGGTGTAGGCTTCGCAAACATCCATAACCGTTTTGCCGTGTTCAAAGGCTTTATTTTTCAAAAATTGCTTAAAGCGATAATGTGCAAACGTCAGCATATTGCGAACTGTTTTACTTCTGATTTTGCGCCCTGAACGCCCTACCATTTGAGAAGTTTCAAACGTTGGAAGCAGAATACAATCAAAGTTTTTAACCAGAAATAATGCCGTTTTGTGGTGCAATTCATCAATCAAATTCTGCACTTTTTGACGCATTCTAAGTCCAGCTAGCATCATGCGCTTTTTCTTTTGCTTGTTTGCCTTGGTCGCACGCGACATCAAATCGTCTAAATAATGCGCCATTCGCTGAATGCGTGAAAAATCAGCACCGCCTAAAAAACCACCGCTTTCGGTGGAATAAAAAGTAGCAAATGTTCTTACGCCTGGGTCAATCGCCACAATAGATTGTGTCACACCGTGGGCTTGGTTATCGCCAGTAAGGTACGCGGTGTTTCGATGGGACGGCTAAGAAGAATTTGCCCGCTTTCCAAACCAGCTTTGAATCTAAACAAGATTCGGGTAAAGATTCGGCGTAACCCAAACCTTTACCAGAAATTTGAGGATAGATGCCATTTTCGCTAATGGCTGATTTAGGAATGTAGCAAGATTGCACAGGTTCTTTGCGATTTCTGAATCTAAACGTCGTCGGTTTGCCACTGCCTTTATTGGCTTTACACGTTTTCCAAAAGGCGTTATGCGCGTCTTTAATCGCCCCATTCCTTTGACTTGAAAGGGCGTGTTTTTTGTCCAGTCGGGCAACAAGCGAGTGAACATCTTTTTAATATCCATCCACGACGGCTTTTTGTCGCCTTCATAATCCCGCAACAACGCTATCGTGGCGTTATAAACAAAGCGGCTCACTTTCAGCCACTGGTTAAACTGCATCTTGTTCTGCGCTGTTGGATGCAGCTTGAGCAACTTGCTTTTTGTAATTGCTAAGTCCGTGCATTCGGCAACTGAAGACGTGTAGGATATTGAGCAAGTCTTTGGTGAGTTCGGATTCGGGTGAGTGTACAGTTTGGTCGAGAACCACGAGTTGCCCACCATTGAACTCAATAACTTGTTTGATGAGTTCAACCCCAAATCGCGCAAGTCGGTCTCGGTGGGCAACCACAATGTTGAGCTTATCACCGCGCATTGCGCGTTCCAAAAGGGCTGTAAGTCCTTTGCGTTTGAAGTTGAGACCGCTGCCGACATCTTTGATAATTTCAGCGGTGGGATATTTTCCTCGCATGAATTCAACTTGTCGTTCAAGGTCGTCTCGTTGTTTGGGACTGGATACTCGACAGTAGCAGATGGTAATGGCTGTTCCATTGACGTTGAGAAACTCCTCGAGGTTGTAGCGGCGTTGTCCCGTGGCGGTTCGAATACTTTTGATTTTTCCACTGTCTGCCCATTTTCGTAGTGTATTGGCGTGAACACCCAGTATTTTCGTGGCCTCACCGTTGCTGTAGTATTTCATCGTTAGCTAATGTTATAAAAAGTTACCTTATGTTAGCGTTTTAGATACTATGTGGCAACCTCAACATTCAATTCCTTTTCAATTTTAATTGTTCAAAAATAGCCGTCATTTTTTCAAACGAATCCCGCTTGTCTTTCTGCAATGATTCGATTTCGGATTGTGTCAGCATTCTTCTTTGAGTTGAGGATATATTTTCACAGCCACAAATTGGACAATCTTTGATTTCTTCACTCATTTTCAATTCACCCAATTTTCGAGTTTCAAAAATCACGTTCTTGGGGCGGCGGTTGTTCCCGTCCGTTTGGCATGAAATCATCATAAAATCCATGCCCAATACTGAATTCCTCAAACCATTCCTTGACATCCTCACCGCCCTAAAGAGGCGGTGATTCCTACAGCTAGACGCTCATGTCCGAGCGCGAGAATGTTCTTAGCCGCATTAACATCTCTGTCATGCGTCGTGCCACACTCGGCACAAGTCCATTCTCTTATTCCAAGTCCCGCTCTACCTTTCGGACTGTTGCAACTTATGCAGCCGCAACACGAGCAGGTTTGGGTAGTGTAGCTTTCGTTGACTTCTATAAACACGCCTTGCGTCGCTATCGACTTATATTCAAGTTGTGTTTTCAGCATGAACCAACCCGCATCTAAAACAGACTTTGCCAGTCCGTTTTTTGCGAGTTTCTGACTACTGACATTGCCAACGACGATTAAACTGTTTTCACGCACGATTTTGTTGGTGAATTTATGTATTGCATTTTTACGGGTATTTTTTATTTTTGCGTGAATCGCTTTGACGCGCTTTTTATCTTTAGCGCGTTGCGCCTTTCCTAATTTCACTTCTAAATTTCTATAGCAATTTTGTCTCGCAAAGCTATCGCCATTTGAACAGGTTGCTGTTGTTTTTAGCCCTAAATCAATGCCAATCTGCCCACCTTCGGCTTGCCTTACTATGGATTCAATCTGAACAACGATGTTGAAATACCAGCGACCGCGTGAATCTTGGCTAAAACAGCCAGAACGAAAATCAAACTTTGATAAGCCGTAGCTATCCCAAACTTTGAAATAATGACCCGCGTATCTGACCTGTCCATTTATCCATTTAGCTGCACCTGATTTGAATGGAATCCAGCCCAGTGCTTTTTTTGAACCGCCAGAACATCGCCACTTCAATTTGTTTTTCTTGAATTGCTTACGCGCTTTTGCGTGAACGGCAATCGTTTCTTGAACCGCCGTTGAATCAATAATCATGCCGCGTTGCTTACGGATTACTTTCAAGTCCTTCATCAAATCAAATGCCGATGTACCACAATTCATATAACCGACTTCTGGAATACCCACCCACGAAAATTCAGCAGAATCTGCGTTGGCGGCATTCCAAACTTGATTCACGTCAAAAGCCATACGATTCAAAACACGGGCGTGTTTATCGCGGACTCTGACTGAAAGGGTTTTGATTATCGGGTTCATGGTGGTTATACTAACACCCATTTTTATATTGGTCTATTGAGATTGTATGGAAGTTAGAACAGGTCGTCATTGTGTTTTTATTTTACACGCACATTTAGTTTTTGTGACCAAATATCGCAGAGCTGCATTTACTAATGAGATGCTTAACTCGCTTAAAACCTACTTTGAAAAAGTATGTGGCGATTTTGAATGTCAGCTTGAGGAATTTAACGGTGAAAAAGACCATGTGCATTTGTTGGTGAATTACCCGCCAAAAGTTTCTATTTCTAAATTGGTCAACAGCTTAAAAGGGGTTTCTAGTCGCAGATTACGCCAAGATTATGAAAAAGAATTAGGACGTATTTATTGGAAGGGAGTGTTGTGGAGTCCGAGTTATTTTGCGGGAAGTTGTGGCGGTGCGCCATTATCTATTTTGAAGCAGTACATTGAACAACAGCAACGTCCCACTTAGATTTTAAAGCGGGGCTACGCCGATATTCCTTACATCCCCGACCTGAAGAGACGGGGCTTTACGGAATTTTTGGTAAAAAATCAGCGTTATCTACTTAAAAATTCTAAACGCAAAAAAGGCGCAAATTGCATGATGCAACTTGCGCCTTTTGTCGTGTTAAGCGTTAAGAAACTATTTTTTCTCTTTCGCTTTATTACGTTCCGCGACTTCTTTAATGACTTCGTCTGCCACGTTTTTAGGGCAAGGTAAATAATGTGAGAATTCCATCGAGAACTGACCACGACCGGAAGTCATAGTACGCAAATCACCGATGTAACCAAACATTTCACTCAAAGGCACTTCAGATTTAATCCGAACACCGGTCACGCCTGCATCTTGTGATTTAATCATGCCGCGACGACGGTTTAAATCGCCGATAACATCACCAACGTGATCCGACGGTGTGAACGTGTCCACAGACATAATCGGTTCAATCAATTGCGGTGCGGCTTTTGGAATAGATTGACGGAACGCTGCTTTTGCGGCAATTTCAAACGCGATGGCAGATGAATCGACTGCGTGGAATCCACCGTCCATCAACATCACTTTGAAATCTAAACATGGGAATCCCGCTAAAACGCCTTTATCCAACATCGATTTAAAGCCTTTTTCAACCGCTGGCCAGTATTCGCGTGGCACGTTACCGCCGGTCACTTTTGATTCAAAAATGAAACCTGAACCGGGTTCACCTGGCTCGATGATGTAGTTGATTTTGCCGTATTGACCTGAACCGCCGGATTGTTTTTTGTGCGTGTATTCGTCTTCGACCGCGCGGGTAATCGTTTCACGGTACGCTACTTGTGGTTTGCCGACAATAACTTCAACGCCGTGTGTACGACGTAAAATATCGACTTTGATGTCTAAATGTAACTCGCCCATGCCTTTCAAAATCGTTTCGCCGCTGTCTTCATCGGTTTCAACGTGGAAAGAAGGATCTTCTTGAATCATTTTGCCTAACGCCACGCCCATTTTTTCAGAAGCAGCTTTGTCTTTTGGCGAAATAGCCAACGAAATCACAGGCTCTGGGAATACCATTGGCTCTAAGGTCGCAGGGAATTTTGGATCGCACAAAGTATGACCCGTTTGCACATTTTTCATACCCAAAACGGCTACGATGTCGCCCGCTTGCGCTGATTCTAATTCGATACGCGCGTTCGCGTGCATTTCCACGATACGACCAATACGTTCGGTTTTACCCGTGAACGTATTTAAAACAGACGTACCTTTTTCCAATTTACCAGAATAAATACGCAAGAAAGTCAACGCGCCAAAACGGTCATCCATAATTTTGAACGCCAATGAACGCATTGGTTTTTCTACATCGACTTCCGCAAATAAACCCGTTGGATTACCGTCTAAATCGACTTCAGGCTGTGGTTTTACTTCGGTAGGGCAAGGCAAATAATCAATAACTGCGTCTAATACTAATTGAACGCCTTTGTTTTTAAATGATGAACCACAAAGTGTTGGGAAGAAATCCATGTTGATGGTGCCTTTACGAAGGCAACGTTTCAACGTTTCAACATCCGGTTCTTCACCGTCTAAATATCTTTCCATTACGTCGTCGAATTGATCGGCAACGTCGTCAATCAATTTTTCACGCCATGTTTCAACCAATTCAACCATGTCAGCAGGTACGTCTTCGATGGTGTAGTTTAATGGATCGCCTGATTCGTCCCAGACCCACGCTTTGCGTGTCAACAAATCGACCACGCCGATGAATTTGTCTTCTTCGCCGATGGGCAAGGTCATGACAACAGGTTTTGCACCTAAAACGGTTTCGACTTGTTTCACCACGCGGTAAAAATCGGCACCAATACGGTCTAATTTGTTGACGTAAATCACACGAGAAACGCCAGAATCATTGGCATAACGCCAGTTAGTTTCAGATTGCGGTTCAACGCCGCCTGAACCACAAAATACGCCGATACCGCCGTCTAAGACTTTTAATGAACGGTACACTTCAATGGTGAAATCAACGTGTCCCGGTGTGTCGATAATGTTAAAACGGTAATCTTTCCAAAAACAGGTTGTGGCGGCGGATTGAATGGTAATGCCGCGCTCTTGTTCTTGCTCCATGAAATCGGTAGTCGCTGCGCCGTCATGAACTTCGCCGATTTTGTGAATTTTGCCGGTTAATTTCAAAATACGTTCGGTCGTGGTAGTTTTACCCGCGTCAACGTGGGCAAAAATACCAATGTTTCTATAAAGGGCTAAATCTGTCATGTTTTACTTATCTCTAAGGGTGAAAAAATGGGGTTTTAAAAGGCGGCATTTTAACCTAAAAACACCTAAAAAAGATAAAAAACCGTTAAGTCATGCTCAATGCGATTTGTTGACATCGGTTTTCTGTTTGTCATGTGGCAAAAATTTGACCAATTTCACCGCATTTTCGTCACGTTTCAAAATTTCCAGCGCGTAACCGTGCAAACGAATACTGGTGCCAGTATTTGGAATCGTTTCCATAAAATTCAAAATCAAACCATTTAACGTTTTCGCGCCTTCCGTTGGCAACGACCATCGGGTGATACGATTCAATTCTCGCACGTTGACGCTGGCATCGACCAGATAACTACCGTCACTTTGTAATTGCACGGTATTTTCTTCTTCGGTAATCAATTCGCCAACAATCTCTTGCAATAAATCGTCAAATGTCACCAAACCTTGCACGTCGCCGTATTCATCCACCACCAAACCGATGCGAATTCGTTCGCTTTTAAACCGTGACATTTGCGTGTGAACCGGCGTACTTTCAGGGATAAAGGTCGGTTTACTCAACAAACTAATAATCGTTTGTTTGTCAAAATCTTCATGATGAATTTCAATTAACACTTTGCGTAAATGCAAAAAACCAATCACTTTGTCCACGTTCTGTTTATAAACCGGCAAACGGGTAAATGCGCTGTGTTTTATGTGTGAAATAATGGTTTCAATCGGCAGTTCTAAATCAATGCCAACAATTTCGTTGCGCGGAGTCATGATGTCTTCAACGGTGGCTGATTCTAAATCGAGAATACCGAGCAGCATTTTTTGATAGCGATTCGGCATCACGCTTTCCGCTTCGGCAATAATCGTTTTGAGTTCGTCTTTATTGAGCAGATCGTGACTGGTTTTCGTCGTATCCACGCCCATCCAGCGTAACAAACAATGCGCCAAGGTATTGACCAACCAAACGAGTGGATAAAAGATTTTTAACAAAACCGTGTAAACCCACGCCGACGGAAAGGCGAGTAATTCAGGTTTAATTGTGGCGAGCGTTTTCGGGGTGACTTCTGAAAAAATGAGCATCACCAACGTGAGCAGCGCGGCAGCAATGGCGACGCTCGATTCTTCATCTGCGTATAATTTTATGGCAATCACGGTGGCAATGGATGACGCAAAATTATTGACAAAATTATTGCATAATAAGATTAAACCTAACACACGGTCAGGACGTTGTAACAATTTATTCGCCTTCATCGCACCAGAATGTTTCAATTTCACTAGATGCCGTAATCGGTAACGATTCAGCGTCATTAAAGACGTTTCTGATCCGGAAAAAAAAGCAGACAACACTAACATCAACACAAGTATGCCAAGAAGCACACTAACGGGCATATCGTTCAAAGAAAACGCTCACAGGATTGTTAATAACACGCTTAGTGTCTACGGTGGCGAATTTTTGTCAAGCTCAAAAAATGACTGATTTTTATATTTTATAGTGAAAATGACATTAACAAAGTGCGATAATAAGCTGAAATGAAACATATTTTAATCGACTAAAATCGTAAAGTGTACGCGCCATCAATCTTGATTTGGCAAATAGTTTTCTTTTTAATACCTATCCATGGCTTATAATAAATCAACCAATAACCCACAAATTTTTAGTTTAACTTGAGGTCAAACATGGCGTTAACACCTCCTATTTTGTTAATTGATGATAATCAGTCGCGCATCCAACAGGTTGAAATTATTTTTCAATTCATGGGGTATCAGGTAAAAACCATTGGTTCTGACAATTACGCCGAGTATTTGCACGAAATCAATCGCGTTTGTAGTGTTTTTATCGGTGAGGGCATTCGTAAGCAATTCGTGATTATCAACGAAGTTGTTGAAATGGCGCGAATTCCGGTCATTTTTATCACGGATAGCAGCGAAGAAATGCCGGTTGAAAGCATTCATGAAAAGTTGTTTCATGTTTTACCGTACCCCTTGCATTACGCACAATTAAGTCCGTTACTCGCAAAACTACCCATCAATCGCGCGACCGTTTCAAACCATTTTGCGGCACCCGAAATACAAAAACTGGTTTTCACTTCAATCGAAAATGCTGACACCGCCTCACTCGTGGCGACGCGCTTGAAAGGAAATAGCATTGCGATGATACAAATTCGCAAAATGATTGCTCAAGTCGCGGAGTCGGATGCCACCGTTTTAATTTTGGGCGAATCGGGAACGGGAAAAGAAGTCGTCGCCAACGCGCTGCACGATGCGTCGTTACGCAGTTCCAAACCCTTTGTGCCGATTAACTGTGGCGCAATTCCCGCTGAATTATTAGAAAGTGAATTGTTCGGACATGAAAAAGGCGCGTTCACTGGCGCATTAAATGCCCGTCAAGGGCGTTTTGAAATGGCAGAAGGCGGTACGTTATTTTTGGACGAAATTGGCGATATGCCGTTATCGATGCAAGTGAAATTGTTGCGCGTGTTACAAGAACGGAATTTTGAGCGCGTCGGCGGAAATAAAACCATTTATTGTGACGTGCGCGTGATTGCGGCAACGCATCGACATTTGGAAAATGAAATTAAACAAAATCGGTTTCGAGAAGATTTATTTTATCGCTTAAATGTTTTTCCGATTGAATTGCCGTCACTCAAGGAACGCGCCGACGATATTCCGGTGTTAATCGAAGATTTAATCACTCGCATGGCGCAAGCTAATCGGGGTTTTGTGAAATTAACACCGAATGCGTTGGCGACGTTAATGCGTTATGAATGGCAGGGAAACGTGCGTGAATTGGCGAATTTAATTGAGCGATTGGCGATTATTTATCCGAAAGGTTTGGTTGATGTTGATGATTTGCCAGAAAAATTCAAACAATACCGCGTTGAAATTGACCATGACAACACAGAAGAAATCGACGTGCCTAAAATTTTGGTGACGGAAATTAAAGTTCGTCCCGAATTTGTCGAAAACCTGACGCGGACAACGTCTGCTGAAATGCAAGATTTGATGCGCCATCATGAATACGTTCCCGAAACGGTTACGCAATTGCCCGAAGAAGGGATTGATTTGAAAGAATATCTGAACACGATGGAAGTGGATTTAATTCGCCAAGCGTTAGATGAATGTAACGGTGTCGTCGCACATGCCGCAAAACGCTTGAATATGCGCCGCACAACGTTAGTTGAAAAACTGCGTAAATTTGATTTACAGCGTTAAATTATGTTCACGTCGTGTTTTTGACGATTAAGTCATTTTTGATGGCATCGATTGTGCTTGTATAAATACTAACACGCCCTGATTAGAGAGAACCACAATGACTGATATCCGCATTGCATCCGCCTTAGATCAAATACGCAATTTATCCGTTGCCGCTGGCAGCAAAGTTCCCGAAGTGCCGTCTGAAGGCATCGATTTTGGCTCGTTATTAAAACAAGCTATCAATGATGTGAACGAGAAACAGGCGATTTCTGGAAAAATGAAAGCGGCTTTTGAAGGCGGCGATAAAACCATGAATCTCGCTGAAGTGATGGTTGCATCACAAAAATCCGACGTTTCATTTAAAGCCATGTTGCAGGTCAGAAACAAATTAGTTGAAGCCTACAAAGATGTTATGAACATGCCCATGTAATCCAAAACCACTGTGATTAGACAATGAGTGAACAATATAGCACCAACCCGCTCACTGCTAACAGTGGCGCGGAACTAACAACGGAAGCAAGTTCTCCAGGATTTATGTCCGGTTTGAATATCGACGGTCATCCTGCTATTCGAGGACTGGCGAAATTAACGATGGCTCGCCAAGTCGCCATTATGCTAGGTTTAGCATTAAGTGTGGCGATTGGCATTGCCGTCGTTTTATGGTCACAAGATGCCAATTATGCGCGACTTTATACCGAATTAAACGACAAAGACACCGGCGAAATTCTCGATGCGTTGAACGCTCAAGGCGTGAAATACAAAATCGAAGAAGGCGGCAGCATTATGGTGTTAGCCGATAAAGTGAACGATTTAAAAATCAAACTCGCCGCCCAAGGTTTACCGAAAAGCAATAGTTTAGGTTATGAATTACTCGACAAAGAACAAAGTTTTGGCACCAGTAAAAGTGCTGAATTGTCACGCTTTCAACGGGCATTAGAAGGCGAAATTACCCGCACCATTATGTCAATTCAAAGTGTGAAATCAGCGCGAGTTTTATTAGCGTTGCCGGTGCAATCGGTTTTTGTGCGCGAACGTAAAAAACCAAGCGCGTCCGTCATCGTGCATTTATACCAAGGTCGTTCGTTGGACAAAGGGCAAGTTGAAGCGATTGTGCATTTAGTCGCGTCCAGCGTGCCACAACTCGATGCCGATCACGTCACGGTGGTGGATTACAAAGGACAATTATTAAATACTCGTTCGGAATCGAACACCGCGAATTTGACCGCCAATCAATTCGATTACAAAACCAATATCGAAGAACATTTAATGCACCGCATTGAAAACATTTTGTCGCCGCTCGTTGGCGCAGAATCGATGCGTGTTCAAATTTCAGCCGACGTAGATTTCACTGAAACCGACAAAACGCAGGAAATGTTTAACCCTGATTTACCGGCGTTACGCAGTGAACAAACCACCGACGAACATAATAAAGAAAATCCCCAAGGCGTTCCCGGTGCCATGACCAATCAGCCGACACCGGCTGGCGTGGCGATTGAAGCGATTCCACCCGCGCAATCCAATTCGATTGCCGCAGATACCACCGGCAAACAAGGTTACGGTTCTAAAACCGCCACGCGCAATTATGAATTAGATAAAACCATTACCCATACACGCTTGGCTTCGGGTTTATTAAGACGTTTGTCGGTCGCGGTAGTGGTCGATGATAGACACATTGCCCAAACGGACGGCGCGGCAAAAGCACAACCTTACGCACAGGAAGATTTAAACCGGTTCAATGATTTGGTGAAACAAGCCGTTGGATTTGACAGCGGACGCGGCGATGCGGTGACGGTAACAAACGTCAGTTTCCGAGGGGCAGATTTAGATTTACCGCCTGAATTACCATTGTGGCAAGAAGTTTGGTTTATCGAACTGATGAAACAAGTGGTAGCGGTTTTAGCGATTTTGTTCCTAATTTTCGGTGTGTTGCGCCCCACTATTCGCGGTTTAATGGCGAAAGACGAAGCCGAAAAACGGGCAATTCTCGAAGCAGAAGAACAAGCGCGTGCCGCCGCATTATTGGCTGCTGGATTTATTTTGGATGATGACGGTTCACCATTATCACTCACCGAAGATGAACAACACAAAATTGACGAACTGCTGGAATCAATGGAATTACCTAAAACATATCAAAATCGTTTGGATTACTTGAAACGTTTAGTTGATGACGATCCGAAAGTCGTTGCCCAGGTACTAAAATCATGGATTAGAAAAGATGTCTGATACTCCTATTTTAATGCGTTATGCGGACAAAGCCGCCGTTTTACTACTTGCAGTTGGCATGGATAAAGCTGCCTTTGTTTTAAAACAAATGAACCCACGCGAAGTGCAATCTGTGTGTGCCGCTATGGCAAATATGGGCGACATCAATGTGCAATTGATTGAAGACATACTGGAAGAATTTATTCACGATGTAAAAACACAGACTGCTCTGGGCATGAATTCCGACGATTATATTCGTACCGTTTTGGTTAACGCGCTCGGAGCAGAAAAGGCCAACAGCATTTTGGATCGCATTTTTCAAGGCGGCAGTTCTAAAGGGATTGAGCAGCTTAAATGGCTGGATTCCCGCTCGATTGCCGATATGATTCGCGCTGAACATCCACAAATTATCGCTACATTATTGTCGTTAATGGATCCCGAACAAGCGGCGGAAGTGGTTATGTACTTCGGTGAAGCGATGAGAGCCGATTTAATGATGCGTATTGCCACCATGCAAGGCATTCAACCTCAAGCATTGCGCGAATTAGATCAAATTCTGGAGAAACAATTGACCGGTTCAGATAACGCAAAATCAACCAGTTTGGGGGGCGTAGATACGGTTGCCAGTATCTTGAATTTCATGGAATCCGCCGCAACTGAAATGGTGATGAATGAAATCATCGAGCAACGCGCTGAATTGGCACAAGAAATTCAAGAGAAAATGTTTACCTTCGATGATCTTATCGCCATCGATGATCGTGGAATGCAAACGCTGTTACGCGAAGTGGCAACGGGCAGTTTACTCTTAGCGTTGCGCGGCGTGGATAATGATTTGAAAGAGAAAATTTTCTCAAATATGTCCAAACGTGCGGCTGAAATGTTACGCGACGATTTAGAAGCCTCGCCGCCTGCAAAACTCAGTGACGTAGAACAATCCCAAAAAGATATTCTGTCGATTGCGAAACGATTGGCAGAGTCTGGGGAAATTAACTTAGGCGGTGGTGGTGATGAGCTTGTCTAATCGTCCGCGTTTTTCGGCTACTGAACTAGAGTCGTTACGATTGTGGGCGACTCCTTACTTCAACGAAGACGATCAACCGCAGGAAATTATTCATCCTGAAATTATCGTTATCGAAGAAGAACCGCCTGCGCCGACCTTGACGGTTGAAGAAATTGAAGCCATTCAACAACAAGCGTACACAGAAGGTTTAGCATTGGGTAAACAAGAAGGTTATCAAGCTGGTTTTGTTGAAGGCTCCAAAAAAGGATACGACGAAAATGTGCATCTGATTGAAGTGCGAACAACGCAATTAGTGAGTTTGCTCGAATCGTTAAGTACGCCGTTTAAAGTATTGGACGAAAATGTGGAGCGGGCGTTGGCGGATTTATCCATCAAAATCGCCAAACAAATTTTGCATCGAGAAATTGAATTGGATTCGGGGCAAGTTATCGCTGCCGTGAAAGCCGCCATCGCTGCGTTGCCAATGGCTTCACAAAAAGTAACGGTGATTTTGCATCCTGAAGACGCAGATGTGGTGCGGGTGGTGTTAGGTTTAGATGACATGCCATCGAATTGGCTAATTATAGAAGATGCGACTATTACGCGCGGCGGCTGTAAAGTCGATACTGAAATTTCACACGTTGATGCGACCATTGAAAGCCGTTTAGGTGCGGTGTTGGAAACGATGTTTGGCGATGATTTTGCGCCAGAAATTTCGAGCGTGGAGACTTAAATTATGATTCCAAAAGCGAACCGTTCCGATATTTGGCTGAATCGTTTGAAGCCTTACACCGAACGCGCCAATCTGCCGCATGATTTAATTGTCGAAGGGAAATTATCGCGCATGGTCGGTTTGACTTTGGAAGCGATTGGCTGCCGCGCTGCGATTGGTTCGCGCTGTGAAATCGAAACTAAAAATGGACGCAGAATTGAAGCTGAAGTCGTCGGGTTTTCAGGTTCAAAAGTTTTTTTAATGCCAACCGCAGAAGTTCACGGTTTAGAACCCGATTGCCGCGTAATTCCAATGGGCAAAAACAGTTTAGCCAAAGTCGGCTTTGGTTTATTAGGGCGCGTGTTAGATGGCGCGGGCAATGCGTTGGACGACAAAGGCCCTTTGCGAACCACGGCGCAAGTATCATTAACCGGCACGCCGATTAACCCATTAACGCGCAAACCGATTCGGGAACCGTTGGATGTGGGCGTGCGGGCGATTAACGCGATTCTTGCTGTCGGACGTGGGCAGAGAATGGGATTATTCGCGGGAACCGGTGTTGGTAAAAGTATTTTGCTCGGCATGATGACCAAATTCACCAACGCCGATGTTGTGGTCGTGGCGTTAGTCGGTGAGCGGGGACGAGAAGTAAACGAATTTGTGTTGAAAATTCTCGGTGAAGAAGGTTTGAAACGGGCGGTGATTATCGCCAGTCCCGCCGATTGTCCGCCGTTAATGCGAGTTCATGGCGCGTTACTAGCCACCAGTATTGCGGAGTATTTCCGTGATCAAGGCAAAGACGTTTTATTGTTAATGGATTCATTAACGCGATTTGCCCAAGCGCATCGCGAAATTGCTTTGGCAATTGACGAACCGCCCGCGACGAAAGGTTATCCGCCTTCGGTGTTCGCGAAATTACCGCATTTGGTCGAACGTGCTGGCAATGCCGATGAAGGCGGTGGTTCGATTACTGCTTTTTATACCGTTTTGGCGGAAGGTGACGATAACAATGATCCAATCGCCGATGCCGCGCGAGGCGTTTTAGACGGGCATATTGTGTTGTCACGCAATTTGGCGGAATCGGGGCATTTTCCCGCGATTGATATTGAAGCCTCGGTCAGCCGCGTGATGCCTGACATTGCCGATGCTAATCACTTGAAATTGGCGCGTGATTTACGCCGTTTGTATTCACTTTATCAGCAAAACAAAGATTTAATCAGCGTCGGCGCGTATCAACCAGGTTCAGATCCACGCATTGATAAAGCGATTGAAAAATATCCGGCTATTTTGGAATTTTTGCAACAAGACATGGAAGAATCGGTCGGCATCGGTCGAAGTTTGCATGAACTCGAATTGTTATTGAATTTACGTTAAAACGAGACCGTCATGAAAAGATCAAAACGATTACAAGTGATTGTAGACATTAAAGCCAATCAAGAACAAAAAGCGTTGGAAACGTTGGGGCAATCGCAACGCCAACACACGCAAATGAAAGGTCAGGTTGAAGGATTGACGATTTATCGCAGAGATTACGTTGATAAATGTAATGCCTTTGCGCGGGAAGGCGTGCAAGTGTCGCGCCTAATTGAATTCCGTTCGTTTATCGATAAGCTCGATGTGGCGATTGTTGGGCAAGAACGGGTGCTACAACACATGGAACATGATGTGCAAGCCAAACGGCGTATGTGGGAAACCATGCACCGAGGCACGCAGTCCATTCAAAAAGTGCGTGAATCTGCGTTAAAAATCGAACAAAAACAAGAAAATAAGCGTGAACAATCGGAAATGGATGAACACGCTTCCCGTTTGGGGCGCAAGAAATCCATTAACACTAGCTCCGTTTAATCGTGCGGAATAACACAAAACAAAGGTTACTTTTATGATTACCGCAACAGCTTCTCCAGCGACTACGCTACTTACAACCAATTTAACGCCCGCCATTGACAGTTCGATGACGGTATCGCCCACTGTCACGGGTGCGCCGGTACTTGAAGGTTTTTCAACGGCGTTGACTGCACAATTAAATCTGCTCGCGCAACCGTCGATGAACGTGGCAATGTTAACCGCTCCAACACCGGCGATGCTTTCGGGGAGTGCAACGACGGCAACAATGACGGCACCCGTTGTTACAAGTGAGCTTGCGCCAACACTGACAAATACTGCGCTGGAAATAATTGCGCCTACTTTGCCGCAAAATACGGTCAATGTAACGAATGCACAATTGATGACAATCGCCGAAAATACGCCCGTTACGACGGATGAAGCAACGATGAGCGCAAAAGATACTGCGATTTTATCGACGGTAACAGATACGCTTAAATTTATTACGGCGGGTGCTAAATTAGGCGATACGTTGCCCACGGCAAATTCGGCGATTCTGTCAGCACAAAAAAGTATGCAAGCAGCCACTCAACCCCAAACTCCTGTTGTGATGGCGGCGGCAATTGAAACGCCGGTTCTCACAACGCCCGCTCAATCCGTAGTTGCTCAATCACAAACGCCCGTTGTCATCGCTGCGTCAATTGAAACACCGGTGGTTACAACGCCCGTTCAAACAGCGGTTGCTCAACCACAAACACCGGTGGTCACAACGCTTGTTCAAACAGCGGTTGCTCAACCACAAACACCGGTGGTCATCGCTACGCCACTGGAAACACCGGTTGTTACAACGCTTGTTCAAACAGCGGTTGCTCAACCACAAACACCGGTGGTCATCGCTGCACCAATTGAAACTCCGGTGGTCACAACGCCGGTT
>SERZ01000277.1_pt1 | contig 35895 bp, 48 predicted proteins | sample 3171461 | NCBI WGS metagenome assembly SERZ01 (sample SAMN06051861, study PRJNA518727) | freshwater metagenome | biome: subpolar coniferous forest; feature: holomictic lake; material: water; isolation source: holomictic Lake 227, 6 m depth | place: Canada: near Kenora, Ontario | collected... | reverse complement strand
ATAAAGACGCTTCAAGCCACAGTAGATAAATCAAGGGCTACTATTCACGACAATGGAACAGTAAGTATTGGTATGCCCACATGGGATAGCTCAATTACTATACAACCAAGCAACGGTACAGAGGTATTACGCATAACAAAGGATGGGTTTATCTATATGGGCAAGACCATTGAAGATGCAGGTGAAGCATACCGAGTATTCATGTCTGTGATGGGGCAGTTTAAATAAAGTATATACAAAGTATATACACCGAGCGGTAATAATCACCGCATAAACTTGAAAAATGTAATATATAGTTACCGAGAGGGAAGACAAAATGGACGAAAAGAAAACATTGTATGAACGTATCAAGCAGTTAGATAAGCAAGTCAGATGGCTAACCAAAGGAGACAAGCAGATGAAAATTGAAGTGATAGGCGATATCGTAGACCAACCCGATGGTAGCGGGCTATGCGAACTAGATATAGATGAAGAAGGCAAACAATACCTTATGCAGTTAGGCTTTGAAGTATTACTCATGCGAGGCATTGATGCTATGAAACAGGATAAAGAGATGTATGGGAGGAATAGATAAATGATATACTTACTAACAGCATTTATATTTGGCTACTGTCAAGTAACATCAATATGGTGGGCGGGATTTATCTGCGTGATTATTATAGACATACTTTTTTTAATAATGAGACTTGATAATGAAAATTGAATTGATAGGTGAAGTAGAAGACCAACCCGATGGATCAGGCCTTTGTCATTTAGACGTGGACGAAGAAGGAAAACAATACCTAATGCAACTAGGCTTTGAGGTAATAATATTACGAGGAATGGAGTCGATGGTAAAAGACCCCATTGTTACGCGATGAGTGATGAATTAGCAGTTGCCTATGAACGAATAGAACAGCTATACAAAGAGATCCAATTCTTAAACAACCAACTAAAAGACTTGGAAGTCAAAATGGAGCTGGTAAATGATTGACTACATATTATGTTACAGCACAGCCTTTTTCTTAGGTGTTGCTCTCGGGGCTGGCATGATGTTATACTATGTATCAAAGGAGCAACAAGATGATAGTGCAATTTGATAATATACCAGTAGAGCTAAAGAAAATCCCACGGTGGGTTTTGTGGAGGGAAACAGAGATTGGAGAGGCGCCAAACAACCGAATGGCTAAACTCCCATTCCAAGTGTCAGGACATAAGGCAAGCTCCACCAACCCAAACAACTGGAGTGACTTTTTTACCGTTGAAGATGCTTATCAAAAAGGCAACTATTCTGGTGTAGGGTTTGTCTTTGTGGAGGACGACAATCTAGTAGGGATAGACCTTGATGATGTGCGAGACATTGACTCTGGCGAACTAACACCATTCGCGCAGAACATAGTGGACAATGTAATTGGATACTCAGAAGTCAGCCCATCGGGTACTGGACTAAAGATATTTACGCGTGGGGACTTTGAGTTCGCACACGTTGACCATGACCTAGGATTTGAGGCGTACTCAAAGGGTCGGTACTTTACTGTTACAGGTAACAAACTTGGTGGCGGGATACCTACAGAGGTACAAGACTTAACTGGCATCATTCCTAAGCGTACTGCAATGAAATCTGGCGACTCTTTTGGCGACTATACACCACCACTAGCCGAGTATGATTTACACCGAGTAGAGACAGAACTACTAAGCCAAATTACTCCAGACCATGGGTACGCAGACTGGTTACAAGTTGGGCAAATGCTACACCATCAATTTGGTGGGGACGATGAGGCCTGTGACTTATGGAACACTTGGAGCCAACAGGGTACTAGCTATTCAGAGACAGGAGACTACTCATGTAGCTCAAAGTGGAAGACCTTTAAGGGGTCAGGCATGACATTACGCTCCTTGATATTTAAGGTTAATCAAACAAAAATCAAGGAGGCTATTGCTAATGGGGAGATCATATTAGACAGTAACCCCATGACCCAAGCCAAGATATTTTTGGACGCGCAGTACAAGGCTGAGGAGGGATTTACATTAGTGCACTATGCCGATGACTTTCACAGCTACGATGGGACACACTATGAAACCATTGAAGAGGCCACCATACGCTCAGGAACATACAAGTTTTTAGACAAGTGTAAGAAGCTAGGCCGTAAGGGTGAGATACTGGAATTTGCACCAAACCCTGCGTCTGTTTCTGCAGTTATTGATGCCATCAAGTCAATCTGTCACTTACCAAATAACGGCACCACAAGACCACCAATTTGGTTAGAGGAGTTTAGGTCAAATAGACCACCAGCATACAACCTTGTTAGTCTAAAGAATGGACTATTTAATATGGCGGACAACATCCTACTACAACACTCATTGGGTTTCTTTACACAGAACTCATTGAACTTTGGCTACGACAAGGACGCACAATGCCCAACATGGCATGACTTTTTAAAGTCGGCGTGGGAGGATGATCAAGCATCCATTGACTTACTGCAAGAATATTTTGGGTACATCCTATCAGGGGATAATAGACAGCAGAAGTTTTTAAATGCAATTGGACCAAGACGCTCAGGCAAGGGCACGATTAATAATGTACTGGTCGCATTACTTGGACAACATAATACAGTAGCCCCTGAGTTGGGAGAACTTTGCGATACTTTTGGATTACAAAGTTGGTTAGGTAAAATGTTAGCAACCTTTACAGATGCTAGGGCACCGGAACGTAATCGTAATGCCATAGTGTCACAGCTCTTACGGATCGTTGGTAATGATCCGGTAACAGTGAACCGTAAAAACAGAGAGTCTTGGGGTGGCACATTGGGAACCCGTATTATTGTGTTCTCTAATGAAGTACTGCAGTTATCGGAGTCATCAAACGCACTAACAGGCCGAATGCTTGTACTCAAGATGACAAAATCTTTTTATGGTAATGAGGACACAGACCTAGGTAAAAAGTTAGAGAAAGAACTAAACGGTATTTTCTTATGGGCAATGGATGGGAACGCAAGACGCTTAGCGCGAGGGGGTAAGTTCATTCAGCCTGAGTCAGGGGCAGATTATTTACAATTGATGGCGGACATTGGTAATCCAATGCAAAACTTTATTGAAGACACACTAGACTTTGGGGCGGATTATGAGGTGGCTAAGGATGATATATTTTCATGCTATTCTCACTGGTGCTTAAAAAAGAAACTGAATGCTGGAAATGAGTTGGCATTCAAGCGTAGATTTATTGCGGCGTCTCAAGAGCATAAGGTAGAGTCTGCACTTAACAGAACTGGAGGAGATCGAAAACACATATACAGGGGTATTAGGCTGAATGAAAGGGCTCAAACCTATATGGACAGTATCGTGTCATTTGAGTCTGATGGAGCCTACTAATGTTAGAAAAGGCTGTAGAGGCATACCTTAACAAGAAAATAAAAGAGGCAGGCGGACTATCTTATAAGTGGACATCAAGTATTGCCGGAGTGCCTGATAGAATTGTTTTTCTATCAGGCAAGGTACACTTTGTAGAACTAAAAACTTTGACCGGAATAATATCACCGAGACAGAAGATAGTGTTCAAAGACATAACAGACGCAGGCTTTCCTGTAGAAGTATTAAATAGTAAGGAAACAATTGATGACTTTATCCAAAGACAAATTACACCCGTATCAAACTGATATTATACAGAGGGCTTCTAAGCTCCCATCTTGTGCCTTATATCTTTCGATGGGATTGGGAAAAACGACAATTGCACTGTCCATCATTGCCCAAAAGAAACCTAAGAGGACACTAATCATTGCACCACTTCAAGTGGCCAGGAATGTATGGCACAAAGAGATAATGAATTGGAACCACTTATCACATCTTACGTATTCCCTAATGCTAGGAACTGAAAAACAAAGAGTTGAGGCATATAGGGAGACAGCAGATGTATATATTACAAATTATGAAACAATAGCATGGCTCGAGCATAACCAGATGTTTGATAAGTTTGATACTATTATCTTTGATGAAAGCGCGAGACTAAAAAGCTCCGCGACTCAGCGGTTTAAATTACTGAAAAAAGTAATGAAGCGTAAAGACTTTAGTTTAATCCTACTATCCGGAACTCCTACCCCGAACACAATCGCTGACCTATGGAGTCAGATTGGATTGATGGACAAAGGCGCTCGATTAGAGACAACGCTAGGTAGGTTTAGAGACAAATACATGAACGCTGGACAGCGAAATAAATACACTGGATTAGTGTACAAGTGGGAGCCAAAACCAAACGCGTTAGAAGAAGTAACAAACAAGATAAAGGACATTGCGTTTTCATTACAGGCAAAAGATTACTTAACATTGCCAAAAGAGACCCCAATATTCCACAGTATAGAGTTATCGAAGCGTGTTATGAGCTCTTACAGCGATTTAAAAAAAGATTTGGTAGCAGAGTATCAGAATCAAGAAATAACGGCTGTAAACGCAGCCACGGCGCTCACAAAGCTATTACAGGTAACATCAGGGGCAGTATATGATGCTAATAAGGACGTAATTCTAGTTCACACTGATAAAATTGACTTTATTACTGAATTATTGGAGGACGATCAGGCACCGGTTTTAATGTTCTATAATTACAAACACTCACTTGTTAGAATTATGACAGCCTTTCCGGAAGCGCAAATGGTATCAGAAAAATCTATAGCAGACTGGAAAGCAGGTAAGATCAAAATGCTAATTGGACACCCCCAATCCATCGGGGAAGGACTAAATCTTCAAAACAATATAGCTGAAGTGGCACACATCATTTGGTTCGACCTGTTTTTTAGTAGTTCTTTATATCAACAGGGAAACGCTCGAGTTTTAAGGCAGGGGCAAATAGTACCAGTGCTTATTCACCACTTAATTGCAAAGGGAACAGTAGATGAACATGTGATCAAAGTTTTAGACGGAAAAATAGATGTACAAAATGCAGTTTTGGACGCATTGAAAATAAATAATTAATTTTTAGGCAAAAGTTGCTAATTTGTGTATTAGTATAGTATACATATTTTTAATTGGCCTAAAATGAACACAGTAAAATTGTCTGATGAAGAGCTGGATCCATTGGAAAGTGCCGACATCGGAGAAAGCAACTTGCACATATCATTGACGGAGGGATACCTTCCATGGGACACTGAAGATTTAGAAGACATACGAAGGATCATTAAGCGTCTTGACCCTAAAGACCAGTTCATCATCGAAGCCTACTTAGATGGTATGAATTTTTATGATGTGAGTGTATCGGAAAAATATTGGCGGTATCATTTTGCAAAAAGCATTATTCAAATTAAAAAGGAAATGGACTGTGAGTAATAAAGAACAATCAGACGGATCTTCTGCGAACTACTACAAACTTCCAGAAAATGCATCTGAATTGCAAGACCTAATTAGTGCGAAGAATTTAAACGCACAAATCGGTGAAATTTTTAGAGAGTGTTACAGGTATGGCAAAGCGTCACATTGTGACGAGGAACGGGGCATCAAGAAGATTTTATTTTACGCAAACGCAGAACTTAAACGACTTACAAACTTAAAAGGAAATTAACATGGACGACGCAATTTTAAACTTCACATTTTCAGTAGCAGAGATTAATGGATTACTAAACATTTTAGGTAATACAGCATATGTTCAATCAGCGGCTTTGATTAATAAAATCCAAGAACAAGGCACACCACAATTTGCTAAAATTCAAGCAGAGACAGACGCCGCAAACGCAGTGGCTGAAGCAATTGCAACGGATGCACCTGTATGAGTGAGCCAAGTAAATTAGTACTAGCACTCTCTGATAACGCAGGAATGACATCAGCTCGGGTTCGTGAAGAGGGAGCCAAGAAGAAAGAAAGCGAACGTTTAGAGATGGCAGGAGCAATTACTCGTATGGTGGTGAATGAGGCCATGGCAAATATGAGAGCTCAAAAGGCTGAATTAGATCGCATGACGGTTAAGGAAAAATAATGGCTCAAGCCCCAGTAAAGCAAACAAAATCAGCAATTGTCAAATATGACCCTACTATGTGTAATAAAATGGTGGAACTTGGTAAGGGCGGAGCATCACAAAAAATTATGTTTGCTGAATTGGGGCTTAGTTATTCCACGGCCCAAACATATAAAAAGAATCATCCAGCATTTGCAGAAGCTTTAGACAAAGCCGTAGTTCAAGCGCAGGCATTTTGGGAAAAACTAATGCTGGATAACATTGAAAATAAAAACTTCAACTCACGTATTTTAGAAATTGCGCTTAAAGGCCAGTTTAAAGAAGACTATCGTGAGACAAAAGATCCTATCATCGCTATCAAAAACGAGGTAGTCATTGATTTTTCAGGTGTAGTAAATGACCTAATAAAAAACTTGAATGCCGCAAAGTAATACTGTATAATATGTAGAAATTCAACTCCCTGAAAGGGAAATATTATGGCAGCACATGCTTTATTGTCCGCATCAAGTAGCAAAAGATGGCTAACTTGTACACCAAGTCCAAGACTAGAAGCCACACTTCCAGAACAGCGGAGTAAATCTTCTAATGGATTTTCATTTAGTGAAGAGGGCACCACAGCCCATACACTAGCAGAACTTAAACTACGCAAACTATATGATCAAATCACTACCAAAGAGTTCGACACTGGAGTTGCTGAAGTAAAAGCTACCCAGTATTATAACGAAGACTTTGAGGCACATGTAGACAACTATGTACTTTATGTGCGGTCTCAAATCGGAGATGGAGATACTCCACTATTTGAACAAAAGACGGATTACTCAGACTGGGCTCCTGACGGATTTGGTACAGCCGATGTGGTTATTTTATCGAAGCATAGAGTGACTGTTTTAGATCTTAAATTTGGCGCAGGTATTGCAGTTTCAGCCTTAGATAACCCGCAACTAAGACTATATGGATTAGGTGCTTGGAATAAATTCAAAGATGAGTTTCCGGAAATCACTGAAGTTGTATATACTATTGTGCAACCCCGCCTTAATTCCATCACAACAGACAGCACAACCCTAGTTAAACTTTTAGACTGGGCAAACTACTTTGTCAAACCAAAGGCTAAAAAAGCTTGGGCTGGTGAGGGGGATTTTATTGCCGGAGAGCATTGTGGATTTTGCAGAGCTAAGGCAACATGCCGAGCAAGGGCTGATCTAAATACATCGTTAGCTAAAATGGAATTTAGAACCCCACCACTATTATCTGAAACTGAGGTATCAGAGGTGCTGTCTAAGGCTCAAGACCTACGTACTTGGGTATCAGATGTAGAAGACTGGTCTCTTGACCAAGCTGTTACTAAGGGCAATATTCCAAAAGGTTACAAATTAGGAACCACAGTGACACATCGTAAGATTAGTGACCCCACACTGGCCGCAGTAATATTGCAGAACAAAGGTATCCCAATGGAGGCTCTATACGAACCATCCAAACTAAAGAGCCTAGCACAGTTGGAGAAACTAACAGCCAAGGGACAGGTAGTCACATGGCTCGGCTCATTGATTGCGCGTCCAGAGGGCTCTCCTAAATTGGTCCGCGATACAGCCAGTGCAGAAAAGGATTTTGCATGATAGTATCATCCATCCCTAGATCAGGCTCAACTAAATACTGTGCTGACCTAGCCAACAAACTTGGATACCGACTGTTAGATGAGGCATTTAACATCAACATTGAGGCCAAGCACAAGAATGAAATTCACGAGCTCAAATTAGATGTAGTTTACCCAAAGACTGTAGAATTTTTAAAAACTGTGGACTTCAATACCGTAGTAGTAAATAACCATGATACTACTTGGTTTAACTTGATACATACTGATATCTTTGTGTCGCGCCAAAATGTACAGGACTCAATTTGGTCTTATGTAGCATTCATTGAAAAGATGATGCGACTACTTCCCAGTACTAATGTACGTCAAATACACAATGCTCAAGTAGTTATGTTACAAAGGGAATTTGTACGTGCTAAGTTTTTTTATGATTTTGTAATTGCGTATGAAAAACCAGTAGCTATTCCTGAATTGGCATATAGCAATCAAACAGAGTACCGAGAAAAGTATTCAGCATTTAAGCCAATGATAGATCATTTTGGAACTGTTTTAAAATTGCCTATTGGATTGACGTATAAATGATTGTAGTGTACTTTGACACTGAGTTTAATATACCAGATCCACTTATAGCTAACATGACTGAACTTTTTAAGCGTAATGAAGAGATGAAAGCGGACATGGAGGTATTACGGGAGATGGTATACCATATACTCCAACTGGCAGAATTAGATCCAAGAATTCTTAATAGGCAAGACAGGTACGATGAGTTTGTAAATGCATTAGCAATAAAAGAAGCGCTTCAAGCAAACAATTTATTATTTAATGCTTGACATGCTGGAATAAAGCGAGGAAAATAGTTTTCAGGGTCAGACGAGCAGACACCCATTGAAGTTCTGCTCTACCGTTAAAAGGAAGTAAACCATCATGGCAACAACTGAAAAAATCGTAACAGGTAAAGTTCGTTTCTCATACGCACACGTTTTCCAACCACAAGCCGCTATGGAAGGCGGTGTTCCTAAGTACTCAGTATCAATTATTATCCCTAAATCAGATAAGGAAACTGTAGCTCGATTTAATAAAGCATTTAAAGATGTAACAGAAGCAAACGTAGCTGTATTTGGGGGCTCAGTTCCCAAATTATTAAAAGGTGGTCTACGAGATGGTGATGCGGAAAAAGATGATGAAGCATATGCTAACTCATACTTTATCAATGCAAACTCTGGCCAAAAACCTGGAGTTGTAGATGCTGATATGAATGCAATTATTGATGCTGGAGAGTTTTATTCAGGCTGTTATGGCCGAGCATCTGTAACACTGTATGCATATAACTCTAATGGCTCTAAAGGAATTGCCTGTGGACTTAATAATGTTCAAAAGTTAGAAGATGGTGAAAAATTAGGTGGTAGTTCTTCAGCCGCATCAGATTTCGCAATTTAACTATTAAGGTGGGGGGCTTGAGGAATCATTCCCCCCTTTTTTTATGAAAAAAATACTAATTATGGGGCTCCCCGGAACTGGTAAAACCACCTTAGCCGAGAAGTTAATATCAAAACTAATAGAGAGCGGTAAGACAGTAAAATGGTTTAATGCAGACCAAGTACGAAAAGAATATGATGACTGGGACTTTACGCTATCTGGTAGGATGCGACAAGCTTCTAGGATGCACTTACTATCAAAAGATCAAAAAGTAGATTTTGTGATTTGCGATTTTGTTTGTGCTACTCCATTGATGTGGTATTTATTTGGACCACAAGTGACAATATGGATGGATACAGAAACAAAAAGCGAATACGAAGATACTAATAAATTATTTACACCACCAAATATATGTGACTTCCACATCAAAACAAAAGATGCAGAAGCTCATGCTGAGAGGATTTTAAATGGAATTACCTAGTATTTATCAAAGTGTCATCCACCGTAGTCGATATTCGCGCTATTTAACTAAGGAACAACGTAGAGAGTCATGGGAAGAGACAGTAGATCGTCTAGTTACATACTTAAAGGGTAAGACAAAAGACGCAGACATCCCTTACGCTGAATTACGCCAAGCAATTTTAACACTTGAGGTCATGCCTTCAATGCGTCTTTTAATGACGGCTGGAGAGGCTTGTGATCGTGATAATATTTCAGCCTACAATTGTTCTTACCTTGCAGTCAATAATAAACGAGCTTTCTCTGAGGCACTATACATTCTTATGAATGGTACAGGCGTTGGCTTTAGTTGTGAGCGTCAAGAGATTGATAAGCTACCAGCAATCCCTAATCATTTTAAGGAAGTAGATGATGTCATCTTTGTACAAGACTCTAAACTCGGATGGGCCAAAGCCTTCAAAAAATTACTCTCTTCTCTCTGGGAAGGAGATATCCCTAAGATTGATTACTCAAAGGTTCGACCTGCTGGAGCAAGACTTAAAACATTTGGTGGAAGAGCATCAGGACCTGATCCACTTAAACGGCTATTTGACTTCTCGATTAGTTCGTTTAAAACTGCTGGTGGACGCAAACTCAATAGTTTAGAAGTCCATGATTTAATGTGTATGGTGGGAGAGATTGTAGTTGTTGGGGGTGTTAGACGCTCTGCTCTTATTTCACTTTCGAACTTAACAGATCGCCGTATGCGCGAAGCAAAAATGGGGGCTTGGTACAATGATAATCCACATAGAGGACTCGCTAACAACAGCGTGGCCTATACAGAAAAACCAGATAGCGAAACTTTCTTGGAAGAGTGGGTCAGTCTTATTAAGTCTAAATCAGGTGAACGAGGAATCTTTAATCGTGTTGCTGCACAAAATCAAGCAGCTAAGTGGGGGCGCCGTTCTAACGCTTTCAGTTACGGAACCAATCCATGTAGTGAGATTATCCTCCGTGATAAACAATTCTGCAATCTTACGGAAGTGGTTGTACGCGCCGGAGACACACAAGAGTCATTAGCTCGTAAAGTAGAATTAGCCGCAATTCTTGGAACTATTCAATCCATGCTAGGCGACTTTCAGTTCCTATCAGAAGACTGGAAACGTAACACAGAAGAAGAGCGTTTACTGGGGGTTAGTATGACAGGCATTATGGATGCTACAATTACTAATAACCCCGACCCAATAATGTTAGAAGGTCTTCGAGACCTAGCGAGGAAAACAAATGAAACATTTGCTGAAAGACTTGGTATTTCTGCTTCTACTTCTATCACTTGTGTTAAACCTTCCGGAACAGTCAGCCAGTTGGTGGATAGTGCTAGTGGCATTCATGCTAGGCATAATGATTTTTATATCAGACGTATTCGAATGGATAAGAAAGATCCAATATATACGTATCTTAAAGACAAGGGTGTTCCAGTAGAAGACGAGGCTTATCGCCCTGACTCAACTGCAGTGTTTAGCTTTCCTATGAAAGCCCCTAAAGGGGCCCTTACTCGAGATAGTAAGTCAGCCATTGAGCAGTTAGAGTTGTGGTTAATCTATCAGCGCCATTGGTGTGAGCATAAGCCTTCTGTAACAATTAGTGTTAAAGATGAAGAGTGGGTAGAAGTTGGCGCTTGGGTATGGAAGTACTTTGATGAGGTAAGTGGGGTATCATTCTTGCCACATTCAAACCATACGTATGTGCAGGCGCCCTATACAGATTGTACTGAGGCAGAGTATCAAGAGGCTGTCTTATTAATGCCTACGGACATCGATTGGAACGACTTCATTGAGTTAGAGGATAATACAGAAGGGGCCCAAACATTAGCTTGTGTTTCCGGAGTTTGTGAAATATGATTTGGGTACAACTAAACTTTATCACTGGAATGATGGTTGGAGTTGAATTTGATTCTAGGATTGGGGTAGATAAAACGTATTACTGGTATATTGGTATTCATCTATTCATTCTCTCTATTAATATAGGAAACTAATATGAAAACTTTAGTAGCAGCATTAGTTTGTTCGGTACTTGTTAATTTAGTCTTTCTTAAAGAGGGCTTGCATCCAGTGAGAACAGTTCAGTGTGTGGCCCATTTAGTAGACCGCAACAACACTAAAATAGATATAGAAACGGAGTGTCAAATATGAATGAAGACGAAAGCATTATAAGAGATATTTTTGCGGCGGCAATTATTCAAGGAAGGTTAGCATCAAATGCAGTCCTTTCGTTTACTGCAGATAGTAGGCGCCAATATGCCGAAGGGATATTTTTATTAGCAGATGCGATGATGGAAGCTAGAAAGAAATAGATTTCGCATGGTGGTGAAAGGGATGAGGTGAGGCGCCATGATGGCCTCACCAATTCTTTTAGGAGATCAAGATGAAACCTTGGAAAGAAAATGAAATCCATTTACAACTATGTTTTCCATTAAACGGAACAGAGCCTGAATGGTTTGAAATTACATATGCGGGTAGAATTAAGTCGTTTTCAGATGATAAGTTTTATAAAATGCCAGAAGGCTTAAAATTTTCATATGAAGCGGGTAAAAGAAGAACACTATTAAAAAGGAAAGATGATGGTGACAAAAAACGATATCACTGGTGATAAGATTCAGTCTAAAATAAGTAATAAAGCTTTTGAAGAAAATTTCGACAACATTTTTGGTAAGAAAAAACCAAAAGAATTATGGACGGATGAAGATGAAAAAAGAATCGATCAAATTGGGCAAAACGGAAACGAAGGGGACCACTACAATGATGAAGTTTGAAGACATTGAAGAGTATGTAGATGATGAGGCCTTAACATTAGAACCAAGGGAGCAGTTTGATAAGTGTATCGTAGGAGCTACATACTATGGTGACAAAGTAGTATACAGTGCAGAATTAGTTATCCAAGCCCTAATGGAGGATAGTGAGATGACAGAAGAAGAAGCGCTTGACTATTTCGAATACAACGTGATAGGATCTTACATGGGAGATGGAACACCCATTTTTATACGGTAGATTTACAGACGAAAGCGGATGCTAGAAAGGGTGAGCGCCGGTGCATAGGCTCTAAATGGATTGCACCTCTAGACGCAGCGAGTAGTCCAACTATGCGGGATTAGTTTAATGGTAAAACCGGAGTTTTCCAAACTTCTGTCATCAGTTCAATTCTGATATCCCGCTCCATTAATTTAATCGGATAAGTCCGAAGCCTAGGAGGCATTATGATTTATAGTATTGATTTTGAATCTAGGTCTCATATCGACCTAAAAGATCGTGGCCTAGATGTTTATGCCAACGACTCATCAACAGAAGTTATCTGTATTGCTTATGGAACAGACCAATATAATGTTCTTGTTCAATCCCCCGAGTTAATGAAATATTCCGAATTAATGTTGCATGTGAAAGATGGAGGAAAAGTTCAAGGGTGGAATGTCCTATTTGAGTACGCTATTTGGAATACTGTCTGCGTTCCTAAATACGGATGGCCTCCTTTAAAGTTAGATCAGTGTATTGACACTATGGGAGTTGCCGCCGCAAATAACATTCCACAAGGATTGGAAGACGCCGCTATTTTTATGGATGCAAAACATAAAAAAGATCCCATTGGTAAGAAACTAATCCAAAAACTATGCAAACCGCATAATGGCGTCTTTAATAAGGATCCGGAACTACTAAAACAGCTTTTTGACTACTGTAAACAGGATGTTTTAACCGAAATGTCCATAGGAGCTATTTTAAGGCCCCTCTCGCTTCACGAGCAGAAGATCTGGACCCTTACTAACAGGATCAATGTGATCGGCGTTCCTGTGTCGATTACAGAAGTTCAAAATGCGGTGAAAGCTGTAAAAAATGCACAAACTGCCCTTGATGATGAACTTTTGGCTTTTACTGGGTGCAAACCATCTGAGAGACTAAAATTATTAAACTGGCTAAATTCTAAGGGTGCGAATTTAGAAAATCTGACAGCAGAGACAGTAACATCAAAGTTACTGGATCCATTAATTCCGAAGTCTGTCAGAAAGGCTCTTGAACTCCGACAAGAAGGTAGCCAAACTTCTGTGGCTAAGTACGCCAAGATTTTAGACATTCAGCATAATGGTAGAATTAGAAACACACTAATCTACCATGGAGCCAGTACAGGTCGATGGGCCTCTAGGGGTGGATTAAACCTACAGAATATTGCCAGACCTACAATCAGTGATGAGGCAATTAGCGCCGCGATAGAGCCAGTCTTTAATCAGGGTATTGGAACTATGCGGGAGCTATCCTCATTAGTACGTAGTGTCATTAAGGCACCCAATGGAAAGATGTTTATTGACGCCGACTATAGTTCGATTGAGAACAGGGTCGCGGCGTACATAGCAAATCAACATGACAAGGTAGAGATGTTCCGCAAGGGATTAGATGAGTACAAGATGTTTGCGTCAACTTCTATTTACAATGTGCCATACGAAGAAGTTACCAAAGACCAGAGGCAGATGGCCAAATCGGCTGTTCTTGGGTGTATGTTTGGTCAGGGAGCTAAGGGCTTGGTGGCGTATGCTAAAGGGATGGGAGTCTTCATGACAATAGAGCAGGCTCAGACATCAGTAGATAAGTACCGAAAATCATATGGTAAGGTTAAAAGCTTATGGAGCTCCTGTGAGGAGACTGCTGTTAAGGCTGTAGAAAATCCTGGAACTCCATTCGCCGCCAATGATAATATTGTCATGAAGGTAGAGAAGGGAGCACTATGGGTAAAGCTACTGAGCGGGAGAACAATATGCTGGCAAAGACCGGCTTTGGAGCTAGTTAAAACACCTAGGGGTGAAGAGAAGATGGCTGTTACTGTACATAGCCAAAATACATTCACTCGGACTTGGTGCCGTAATGCGCTTATTGGTAGTTCTATATTCCAGAGTGTAGTACAGGGCACCGCAAGGGATTTCCTAGCTAATGCTATGCTGAACTTAGATGAAGCAGGCTATGATATCTGTATGAGTGTCCACGATGAGGTATTAGTCATTGCGGATGAAAGTACTGATCCCAATGAGATAGTTGATGTTATGATCAATCCCCCAATGTGGGCACCAACCTTTCCACTAGCGGCAGAATATTGGACAGGTCAGAGGTATCGTAAGTAGTTACTTAGGCTCGTAGAAGTTGCTGTAGCTCTCTTCTACGGGTCTTGTTGCCTTGCCTTGTAGGTGGCTTAATAGTTGTTCGTCATTAACATAATTGCCGGGAAGGTCTTGAGTTAAATTCTTTAAAAGTTGGTATGAAGGAACTCGGACACCATGCTGACCAGAAGACTCAAAGCCTCCGTATTGTCCGGGTTGTCTTGGGTGAATTCTATTTAATTCAGCATCAATACTTTGACCTGAACCGGGGGGAAGGTCAGCTAGTCCATGGGATTTAAGCTTACCAACATCCATTAATCCAGTGTTTTCAAGATCGTTCACATTGAAAAATTCTTGTCCTGTATGTGGGTTTTGTACAAAGTCTTGAATATATGGTTGGTAGGAAGCATTAGGGGCTTCATTCTGTTTACCTTTAATTTGCCTAACTTCTGGACCTTCATACCCCGGACGAACTTCAATGTTAGCATGAGGATTGCCTGCAGGATCACGTAATGAATAAAGCTTGGTACCGTCTTCTAATACATCAGAGCAATATCCACCAATGCAGTTCTGCATTGTCTCACCCTCTTTTTTAAGGATAGCGTCTAATGTGGCTGGGTCTTGATGAGTTAGTTCTTTCCAATGGAACCCATTAGGATACTCTTTAACAGTAGGAACCCCTTGGATTAATTGATTTCTATTTTGTTCTAATTGACCGCGCTGTTGATGTGCACGATTAACAGCATCACTAATGGATACTTTATTTAATTGTTCAGGACGAAGTTTACCTGAAGATATATCAGAACGAAGAGCATTAGCTAAATGATCCATACCTAATATATTAGGCATATCACTAAATGTAAAGTCATGTACCGGAGTATTGGGATCAAGCTTATCAAGCCAAGGCATTTCATATTTAAAAGGTGCTAATTGACTTGCTTTATATGGTTGGATAGCCATATCCGCATTGGCTTCCCACATAGAACCTGGATTTGTTTCAGCATGCCCAGCTCCCGAAAATCCAGCATCTATTCTAGCTTTAACTATATCTTTTATTGAAGGTTTACTTAATTGTTCAAATCGTCTTAAAGAATCTTCTGGAGGAACATGTGTAATACCTTTATCTGCTAAAATACGAATTTCATCGGAAGGGGTCCCAGCTCGATTTAAAATGTATTTTTTACCAGTGGTTTGTAACCAATTAGATATGTCAGCATTTCCATACCTATCATTTAAATCGCGTTCAAGTCGTGAAACCGTACTTGGCATCCACTGACCGCCAACACCCTTAACGACGCCCAAGCCCATAGGTGCAAAGGCCATAGCGGCTTGCACTCCAGGATCATCCATTGATGGGGCTTTGTTTAGTCCAGTTGGTTTAGGGAAATGAGTGAGCTCATGCCCTGCTTGAGATAATGCTTGAGATAGGCCAGTTTTGCCCGAGAAGAAGTCACCGAGTGCATCTTTTGGAGCACCAGTGTTCTCATCATGAGTAGCCAAATAAGCTTTCATCTCAGATTGAGATGGTCTGGGGGCAGATACGCTAACTGGAGGCAATGTAGAGTCTACCTGACCACCTTCAGCATATCCATGTTTTTGTAGATTAGTTAAGTACTCTTCAGTAATATGTTGTGGATTATTCATGTAATTAAACCATGAATTACCATGGGGTACATTGCCTGATTTGCCTGCTTTATTGACCTTGTTGAATTGACGATTATACCAATCCCTAGCTGCAAATTCGTGAGGTGTCATTTCGAATGGAGTGTTTAGATTTTCACCATGTACTGTCCAGTTATAGTCTGGATGGAATTCTTGACTAAACTTTGATGCAGTAGGGTCAACTGTGAATAATTGAGAGCCTACAGAGCTTGTACCAACACCCTCAGTAAGAGGATCGCGGTTTGATGTTAGAATGTCTTGATAGTTTGGAAGTGCAATACCAGATTTTGTTTTACCAACACCCTCACCCATACCAATCATATCAGCTAGAGCACCTCGACGGGCAAATGTATCCGCCCCTAATTCTTGGGTAGCAAACTTATCTCTAATATCAAATGCTTGAGGGAATACAAGTCTTTTGTCTTTACCGGAGCCAGTAGTTAATGATGCAATTCTATCATTAAGTTTTTGATATTGCTCTGGAGAAAGATCACGACCATAATGGCTATCTAGTATTTCTTGAAATACCGATTTGTTAGATTTTAACTGATCTGGACCACCAATATAGGTAGACCAAACGGTTGGCTTACCATTGAACGTACTATTATCAGCCATAGCATTAGCATGGTTTTCAGTATCATTCATCCAAACAACTCGATTATCAGCATGTAAAGGGCTGGTATTTTGGAATACGGGGAATTGATTACCCCCCATTCTACCATCATGAATGCCATAGTTATCAGTTTGTGTTAGGCCTAAGTATTTGTCTTCATGTGGCGCTAAAGCTTCTGATAGTTTTCTAACTTTACCTACTGAACCAATACCCATAGGGGCCCAGTTCAAAGCTTCTTGTATGTCTGGATCACTATAAGATGGTGCTTTAGCAGGACCATTAGATTTAGGAAAGTTGGAGAGCTCTTTACCCGCTTGAGTAAAGGCTTCAGACAGGTTAGATTTACCTGAGAGATAGTCTTTTATAGCGTCTTTCTGTTCACCTGTGTTTTCATCATGAGTGGCTAGATATTGGCGCATCTCTTCTGGAGATGGTTTTTTAGCTGTTACACTAACTGGGGGTAAAGTAGTATCTACCTCACCGCCCTCAGCAAATCCGGGAGGATTATAAAATGGTGACATACCATGTGATTTTCTAATATCACTCCACTCTCTTGCCTTTTTGGCTACTTCTGGAGTAATGTTTCCATTCAGGACATTTTTAATATCTTCTGAATTTAACGTTGGTACTAGAGATGGGTAGTCTCCTGTCTCATCTCCAATAGAATATTCTGTCATTGACTTACCGGCGTTAGGACCAGTGCCATGAAGCTCATCCAATAAGCCAGTAGACTTTGGTATCATCTCGCCACCATAAGTGCCGTCTGATTTTAAATAGGCTCTTAATCCACCACCATTGATATTAGGATTTTGATATGGGTTTGGGTAGTCACGATAGTTAATACCACCCTCACTTGGATTGGTCCCTACCTCACCGCCCTCAGCGAACTTTTTTTTTACGTAATCGATTCCTGTATTAAGCAATGGAGCCCCCATGCCTATGCCAGCCTCTGCTCCGCGTAACCAAGGTGGTTGAGCAGGGAATACTGATGCCGCGGATCCTAGAGCTCCTAAGCCACTAACAGCACCCCCTAAATAGTCATCATTTTGAAATCTATTATAAGCATCTTGTGCCTCTCCAGCGACTCCAGCGCCTGCCAAAGCATGTCCAATCACTGGAAGATCAGAAACCCATTGTGCCGCTTTACCTACTTGTTTAACACCTGGAAAATTAGCTACAGTACTAGCTGCATTTTTAATTGGTGTTGTGACAGCTTTAATTTTACCTGAAAGAGACGCAGCTTCTGCATCTTTAGCAGCTTTAGCTGCTTTCAATTGCGTTGTCATTCGAGCTTCATTTTGAAGTGCGGCCTCGTTAGCAGCATTTTGTATTTGTGCTGGATGAGCCATACTTCTGTTTTTAGCCAGTAATTCTCGTCTAGCTCTTTCCTCTGGACCAATGATAAAACCTTGGTCTGAGACTGTACTTCCCTGCATACGCCCAGTTGCATCTCTGGCAGCATTCATTGTTCCTCTATTTCTTGCTAGAGATTCCGCATCCATTTGAGAGCCTGGTCCGCTAGTGCCAGTTAGCTTTTGGTTCCATAATTCTTTACCTGCTAAATTTTCACCAGCAACAATAGGGTTGGGAATATCAATTGGGGCAATAGGGGTTTCTACTACAGGAGCAGCTTGAGGCGCTACTTGAGGTGATACTTGAGGTGCGGGTTTTGAAGCTTCTTGAACTAATTTATGAAGTAATTGATGTCCCCCACCAATACCACTTTTTAATGCTGAGGCTGCAGCAGCACCTGCACCACCATAGGCCGCAGCCTCTATAGCACTATCTTGTTCTGGGGCAAAATGATTTGCAATTTCATCTAAAGTGTGACCGTCTTTTAATGCAGCATTTACAGCTTCAGGATCTTCTCCATGGCTTAAGGCTAGTGCTCTGACATCATCTAAAGTATTTTGGCCCATTATCTAGCCTCTTTTGGTTTAAAGTATGAAGCTACTGGGGGTTTTGACTCAGGCAAATATCCCGGAATAGATTTAGCCTTAGTAGCCCATTGTACAAATTGAGGGTCATACTTAGCTTCTACTTGTTTAGCCGGAGCAGTTTGTAAGAAGTCGGAATAATTAGCATCCCCAACTGGCATTGATTTTTTGTAAGCTCCCCAAAGAGGAGATAAGTCTTGGGATTTATGTGCTGCTAAATTAACTAATCCCGCGTTCATTAAGTTAGAAGCTGCTGAGTACTCTGTACCCGCCCCTTTAGCATTAGCAGCCATGTTTTCCAATCCAAGACCTAAACGTGCTCCCGTACCTGCGAACATTTGAGCAGCAAAAGCAAATCCAATTTTCTTAGCATCAGTATTTGTTGTATCTCGGCGGTCATTTTGTGTATGGCCTTGAGCATCAGTTTTTGGATTAAATCCTGCTCCAAAAGTTTCAATACCGTGTTCTATTTTTGGACTGAAAGTATTTATAGCAGAAAGGACATGCCCTGCAGTATTAGATTGTAAAGCTTTACCAAACTCCTCTGGATGTTCTTGAGCATGTTTAATAACGCGATTTGTAGCACCAATAGTATCATTAGCTTTTTCAGCCTCCGATTCCATTTTAGCTGCTAAATCTGCAACCTTTTTATTTTCTTCTGTGGCGCCCGCTAATTTAGCTGTAGATTGTTGTTCAATAATTTTTGAAGCAACTGCAGTATCCGCAGAACGGCCAGCTTGAATATCAGCATCTTTTTGCTTAACTTGCTCTGGAGTTACCGGAGGATGAGCCGTCCAATATGAAACAGCTCTATTTTCATTTTCCCGACTTTGTATAGGTTGTGCTTGAGGTTGTGCTTGCGCTTGCGTTGTAGCAGGTTGTGCTTGAGTTGTAGTAGGTTGACGATTAGATAGCGCGTGGGCCATGTGGGCCTTACCTACATAGTCTCTTACATCTGCTGGCATTTTACTAATATCAGCACCACTAGCAAGCCAATTGTCCATATTACCCGGACCCCAATTATAGGCGGCAGTTCCTAGAGTAGCATCACCATACTTTGTAATAAGAGCCGCGTGATAGTCTCGTCCTACACGAGCCAATTCAGCCTGATCATGAATTTTGTCTCCTGTTAATTGAGCAGGCTTAACCCCATACCCTGGATCAGTTGATGTACGATCCATTACCTGCATCTCACCCTTAGCCCTACCTTGTCCCGGAACATATGGGCCTATAGCATTAGGATTGTTATTAGACTCAACCTTAGCAACATCATTATTAGTAACATTGTCAGCATTAGGAGCCACAGCATTAGGAGCCTCAGCATTAGGAGCCGTAACAGGAATGGCTGGAGTTGGGTCAAATTCTGCACGTTGTTCTTTAGATAATGCATTCCACTGATTTGTGGTGTACATTACTGGTTGCCCATGCTTCATGTATATTTTCTGTTCATTACCCGCTGGAGCATTAGCTACATTATATTCGGCAATTTTCCTATCACCTTGGTATTTTAGATTAGCCTGATTAGCCTCATTTAAAGTTTTATCGTATAATGCTTGAGCACCCACAGGGTCTGTTTGTCCCATGGAAATAATTCTAGCCATGATTTGAGGATCAATAGCCCCCATACCACCTTGACCACCTTGACCACCTTGACCACCTTGACCACCTTGACCACCTTGACCACTTTGAGCTATAAGTTTGCCAAAGTTTTCACGACTTTGTGCCTGTAAAGCTTGTTGTGCTCTAAAGTTTGCAATTTGCATTTGCATATCTTGCACATCTTTAGCCTCTGCATTTTTTGTTGTTTGACGTTGGTTCAATGCTTCAGAAGCTCTACCTTCTAAATTTGGAATTGCAGCAGCTCTAGCATCTGCCAAACGACTCATCCATTCTGCTTGAGGTCCTGTTCGAGAATCCAAATAGTCTTGCATCTTTTTAAGTACTGCTTCTGAATTCGTTGGGTCTAATACGGTCTTAGCTCCTTTAGCCCCCGTAATAGTAGTGTACCCACCCAGCCCTGTAGTTGGTGTAGGGGATGCAGAAGTGTCTGGAGCTTCATCTGGTAGTATTGAATCTAATCCGGCCATTTAATAATTTCCTATAATTATGGGATTTAAGAAAGCCAATTAGGACTCCCGGTTGTATCTATCATTGACCCATTATAGTTCGGAAGAGTGCTAGAAGTACTTCCTGTATACCCAGACCCTTCGGTAAATGCGTCCCCAGTATTAGGATTAATACCAGTACCGTTAATTTGACCCATATTAGCACTTCCTGTCGTATCTATTGGACTATAAACACTGGTATTGGTATTCCCAGAAGTATTAGCTCCTAGGATACTAGGAAATGTTCCCGGAGTAGCTCCAGAAGTATCTGTAGGGGCTCCAGTCATAGTTCCCGGTACAGTCCCTCCAGTCATATCTGTAGATGATGTCCCAGTAGAGGTACTTGGATTAAATATTGAGTTAATCAATCCAGAAGCTGTTTGTCCTGCAGATGATAATATGTTTGTTGGGTTAGTCCCTAATAATGCACTTAATGTATTCATTTGTGACAATGGAGATAACTGAGCAGATGATGTAATTGTAGTTGGGGCTTGAATACCGCCAAGAATTTTACCTAATCCAGATGCTGCAGTTAATGGAGAGGCTTGTTGTGCTTGCCCTAGTGTTGTCATAGCCTGAGTGCCTTGAGCACCCACATTACCAAGGCCTGTTGCAGCATTAACACCAGTTTGTTGGTTAGTTAAAGCGGCTTGCATTTGTTGTGAAGTTAGTGCATGTTGAGCATTCGTAACGGCAGTATCAGCAGCAGAAACGTCTCTTAAACTACCAAACTGACCACCAGCAATTGCGCCAGCATCAGCAGGGGCAACATAGCTAGGTAAGAGGCCTTTTAATTGTTGGTCTTGTGCCGCAAATAATCCACCCATTGCTGTGTTTGTATTTGGGGATACTGCCCCTGTAGTTGCGTTAGTAGTCCAAGGGTTAGTGGCTCCTGCACCAATAGCACCCAGAGTCCCTTGAGCTTGAGTAAATGGATTAGTTGCAGAATTACTTAAATTGTTTATTGCTGTTCCCGCCACAGTATTCTGTAACGCAGGAACTGCATTAGCCCCTTGAGTGGCTTGGTTTACAACATTCTGTTGAGCTTGGTCATACCACGATGGCATCGTGGTTGTTTTTGCGGTTGTATCCGAAATTAAGCTATTTAATCCAGCCATTATTTTCCTACCTTTTTAACTGCAATTGATAAATATCCTAATGGGCCTTTACTGTCCGGAGGCAAATCTTTTGGATCGTGATCCTGTTTATGCTCTCTGATAACTTTTAAAAAGCTATCAAGTACTTTAGATCCGCTGTCGTTATTTCCATTACCTAATGAAGAAACGATATCCGCAGGCAAAACAAATTCACCCGTGGCTAGCATGGCCGGAACACTGTCGCTTGTTCCATCACCTTCACCAGTAACATATGTGTTACTATGCTTGGCACCACCCTCAGAATAAAACTCTGGTATATGGCCCCCTTCTTTAAATTTAGGCATATTTGAAGTGTTAGACATAGGTATAGCACCACCAAAAACACCACCTAGACTGTAGTCGCTAGTATTACCTTTAGTTAAGCCCGGGGTTAAATCAACCATGGTGGGCGTATTATTTGCACCTGATCCCGTATTGGTAGATCCCATATTAGTAGATCCCATATTGGTAGTACCTGTAGTTCCTGTAGTACCTGTAGTTCTTGTAGTTCCTGTAGTACTTCCAATACCCAATGCCCCTAAGCCAGCCCCAATGGCGGCTTTTGTACCTGTACCAATAACCGTATTGGCAATGGTATTTCCAAGGGTTCCTAGTCCAGTTCCTGTAGAATTAGGCATTCCACCTGTCTCTCCGGGTAGGATGTTAGATATACCCGGAATATTAGGAATTCCAGAAGAACCCGGAATACTAGGAAGGGTTCCAGTAGAAGATGTTAAGTCAACTGGAGAAGGTAAATTTGGATCTGGAGTTACTCCAGTAGGTGTTTGGGCGTTGCCCCAAGGACTTCCTGTTGTATCAATAGGAGCATTTGGGGATGAAGGTATCGATGGGGATGAAGGTATCGATGGGGATGATGGTATCGATGGGGATGATGGTATCGATGGGGATGAAGGTACAGATGGAGAACTTCCTAAATAATCTCCTCCAGAAAAATAATCTCCTCCAGGAAGATAGTGACTAGGACTTAAATAATCTCCTCCGGGAATATAATGGGTAACATTTAGATAATCTCCACCGGGGATGAAGCTGGTTACGTAATCAGACATTTTTATTCCAGTTTAAATGAGTACACAGTTTCAAAATGTCCAGCTCCTAATCTCTCTAATATTTTACCAAAGTCATTATTAGGTTTTACACCAACTAATACTCTTTGGGGGTTATGTTTTTTAATTTCATTAAGGGAATGCTTTAGGAATTTATATCCAAATAGCCCTTTTCTATATTCTTGTAATACAAATATTGCATCTGATGTTGCAGTAAGACTTGTCTTATAATGGGGTGGGTAAAATAATACCCAAAAGCTAAACCCTATTAATTTACCATTATCTCGAATAGTATATATTTTTAATCTATTCCGGCTTTCTAGGTGCCAATAAAACTCTGCATTAAATCCTTGAGGTATTTGAAGTTCCGCAACCTCGGCATAATATTTATCAAATAACGGTTTTGACTCTGGTAAAAACGTAACTAATGTTTCTTGCTGATAGGTTATCATCTAAGTATACTAATACATAAATCGTATATTATACGCCCTTTTACCGCACAACACCATTGACTATTAAACTAAATTCATTTGCCCAATCTTGCCAATTTGGATACAAACTAGGGTCCGGAACTGGATACCCAGAAAAAGCAGGTGTTTGAGCTATACTGTTAGCGGTTACTTTCCAATTCTCTGTGTTGGAATAGGCTATGGGTTCTGCTCCATAGGCCATAATCAAATTACCATTAAAGTCCTCCCAACTAGAATAGTGAGGCACATAAGGAAAGAATTTTGGTATGTTAGCCATGTGTGTGTATATATAAAATATCGTTTAAAATCATATACTTAGCTAAGGTCTTTCATCCCCATATTCAGCAGTAACTAGGACACGACCCATCTCATAATTTCCATCGATGTCATTAGATACGAACTGTAAGCTTAATTGGCGGTATTCAAGACGCAAGTCAATCTTTTCTGTGTTAGCATCAAAGTAATATGGTCCTGATACTTCGGTTGGGCTTTGTGCAAATTTACGGCCTAGAATACTCATAGACATAGTGCCACCCAGTACAAAGTCTGGCTCTACACGGCGTAAATGTAATCGCCTATTAACCGCTGGAGTGGCATCACTCGATGGGGTACCACCAACCCAACTAATATCACAAGTAGTGAAACTAGAATCGATTGCTGTTTCAGCATTTAATGTAACTTTGTTTAACCCAACCTCATGTTGCCAAATACCATACCCTCCACTAATAGAGTAGAACGCAGTATCTGGTGGTGGGATAGCAGGGAATGTTGTTAGGACAGTGATTAACGTTACGTTATGAACCACGTTATAGATACTTGTAGCTATCTGATACATTGGATCAAAAGGAACTTGAGTAAATGTTAAGAATGTCCCCGGAGAAAATGTTGGTGTTAAGTTACCCGGCGCATATATTTGGAATATGGTTGGGGCTGTCATTCCAGATGGTGTTGCAACTACATTATATTCAATACTGTAGGTTGTATTATAATCCCAACCGGCCCATATAGGTGTAGGGAATATTTCAGTAGTGAACCCACTTGATCTGCGAGCACCCTCAGCCTGTCCAGCATCATACCAAATTTTATCTTTAACATTATAAATGATTGCATCTGTACATTCTGTTTCTAAGCCCCTAGGATAGAAGAACCAAATCTCATTATACCTAGGAACCTTAGTAGCCCAAACGTATTGTCTTTGTTGGTAGTTCAAATTATTAAATAGCCAGTTTACATTCTTATCATTTGGAAGTACAGACACCATACCATTATAAACATAAAACCTGTCTACTCCCATCCAATAGTATAGTCCGTCCATTTCAACAACGGACCTAGAAGACATAATGGATGTTTGGCTAGATACAATATCATACTGCCAGTAAGTAGATCCGTTATTAACGAATGATACTCGGATTAAGCTATCTGTAGCCCAGAATAATCCCGAGGGAGAGCTTGTACCCCCACGAACTGGCATACCAAATACAACTTTACCAGAGGCCATATTGACCTGATTGGCTAATGGGCCATTCCAATCGTTTAATGTTTGACTGCCGTATACAGAGCTTACATTGTTATTGGCAATATAGCCATTTGATCCATATACAAATAGGAACGGGTGAATAGAGCAAACCCCTCCATCAACCGAGATAGGTTGATGTGTTGGACTGGTACCTGCAGTATCAGCTAATCCAGTGAAAACCCACTGGTTACTAGAGTTAGGTACTGTGGAGCCTAAGTATACCTGTGTATTAACGCCGTTATCAATATTAGATAGGTTTAATCCCGGATGCATGACTAAATTAAGTGCACCCCCTAATGGAGAATATTGAAAGTCAAACTGCCATAATAAATCTGGGTTTGGGGCAAAGTAGTCATTAGCCAGCCAAACATTAGTAATAGTTCCTGTATAGCTAGGGCCAAAATTAACCACTGTAGCCGTTCCAGAGAACGTAGATGTAGTAACAGTATAGAACGTAGGTGTCGCAGATTGGGCAAATACTACTTTAGTTCCAGTGCTATATAGTCCGGTATAGTTAGTTGTACTTGTAATGGTGAATGATGTTGTTGTGTTTGCCGATACAGCAAACTGAGAGTACCCAACAAGAAATTGAGCAGAGTATGGACCTGCACCTAGGGCTAGAGTTTGTCCTGTTAAGAACACATCTAAGCCTAATTGGTTTCCTGCAAATATATAGTTTACTCCGTTATACCCATTTAAAACCATGCCTCTAGCAGGTCCCCGGAATGATGAAAATAGCTGAGTATACCCTCCTATTTTCTTTGGAACACCACGTTGAAACCTACACCAAACACCGTCAGTAAAATCTGAAGACTCAAATTGTGTACCATCTCGTTTTATACCCGCAGTAACTCCTAGGGTATATATTTGAGAATATTGTGCAGGAAGTTGATTAGCTGGCTGGGCCTGTACTGGAGGCTGTTGAGCCATTTAAAATACACCGCCCGGAATTAGTCCCGCGTTGAATGTTGCTACAGTGGATATTTGGGGGTTAAGAACATTGGTGTTATCCAGATTTAGCATTTCTACACTATTGACTGTCAATCCTAAAACATGGGAACTGGCTAAATACATTCCTGTAGTTGTGTCACTAGAAAAGGTAAATGATGGGGCACTAGCTGATCCAGCTCCCGCAACAAAGTTAGAAACTGATGCTTGTGAGATTGGGAATATTGTACCCCCGTCTGTACCTGCAACCACGACATCACCAGCGTATAGTGTTAGTGGTGGTGTAGTACTTCCAGATACATTAATAACAATGTTATATAGCCCTGATGTAGTATTATTTACTAATACATAGAGTTGAGTAATAGCTGGAAGAGTAACATATAGGTTAGTTGTTCTAGTACCTGATAAGGCTACATAAGTTTCAATAATAGGGGCATTAGACACTAAGTTAAGTGCTGATCCAGAGATGCTGTCTACATCATATGTAGCTGCTGAAAAAGTAATACTATTGGGAACAGCCCAGCCAACTGTGAAAAAGTTGCCAGATGAAATGTCATAAATAATAATCCCAGAATCCCCAGGATTAGTAGTAATAGATGGAGCACCATTGATTGTAGATGGGCTTTGGGGAGATATAGTAAGTGAACCTGTACCATTATTTCTAAAACCAATATACCAGCCAGATAAAATTGATGAATAGCTAGGTAGGGTAAAACTTCCTGCACCAGAATTCCATACATAGGTAGACGCTCGACTTGATTCTGCAATTGTAGGAGAGGCTGATACTTGAATAATATTACTTGATGTTGCAAGCTTACCAGAAAGTGTTGTTGATAGTCCGTACCCAGCTAAACTTGCTGCATCTGCAGAAGAAGTGCCAGTACCAAAGGTTACATTATTCCAAACACCATCTGGGGTAGAATTATCAGCCAAATAAAAGTATTTAGAAGTCCCCGCTGGAATTGAAACTGCATTGTCTTGTAAATAGGAATTAACTGTAAATGGTACTGAACCCAAGTTACGTATTAATATATCTGATCCAACAGTACCCTGAGAGGCATCGGGTAAGAATATTGATAGTAGGGTTGTTGCTGGGGTACAGTCAATAATTCGAGCCACCGCAACTTGTGTTTCATTAACTACCGCAGGCCAGTATAAAGGTGTATTATTAGTAAGGGCAAGCGCAAGATATGAAACATCTGTAGGCTGAACCACTGTTCCAGTGAAAGGGGAAACGTATGTAGGTGTTGTCATATTTATGGCTCTTGAATGGATGTGTTTCTATCGATCTTACGAGAATTATCTTCTTTCTTCACAGCGGCCATGGCATCATCAAAATAGCCTTTCCATACACCAATCTTATCTAGTGCTTTTAGATATACCATTGCATGATATAAAGCCCCATACAGCATTAGTTGTGGTGTTGTGGCAGTGAATAGATTAGTTTGGTTGCTTGCATCCAATGGTTGGATTAAGCTATAGTAGATTATTTCAACGGGATAGACTGCATCCGGTTTTGGAGCAAAATTCCAGTGACTGTAGTCATAATCAGCATAATAGATAGGTTCTCCAGAAGTAGATTCAGATTGAAGCTGTGCCACATAGTCTTGACCCCTTAACAGTATTGGAGCTCCATTGATTTTCATAGAGATGGTTTTACGCCAGCGAACTGGTTTATCTAGTACTGTTTGGTTCACTGCTAGGGTAGTCTCTACCACATTTAATTGAAGCAGTGTCTTTAACTCAGCAGCAATACTTGCCTCTGTTAAAGCAATTATTGTAGGAATTGTAGCTACAAACTGATCATCGTTTCTTTCAGTATAGTTAATGATATCTGCTACAAGGCTATCGTAATTCATTATGGAGCTCATTTAACTATCTCGTGTAGTAACTAAAATTCGGAAACAGAAATATTCCAGACTTGTCTCTATCCTCTTCTTCGAATTGAGTTCTTAAATCTAGTGCAAGTTTTTCTAAGTACAAAACCCGGTTTAAATCCACTCCGGGGAGTTGCATAGATAGTTTGTGAGATAATGCTGCTTGGATATATGGCACCACACGATCAGGTAAATATAACTGATTAGACAGATCACCAACATCTTGTGGCTGCATTTCAAGTATCATTTGGAATACTTGATAGTTGTTATTAGGTACAGGCCATAAGTACATCTGTGGGTCAATTTGGCGGTTAAACCAATACTGCAAAGTACGTTGACTTGGGAATTGCTTATTAGGCAAACTAAAGTAATCAGTACGGTTCAATCTAGCCATTGGAATTGATTGTTGGCTTTGTGCAAATTGAATTGCGCGTAATGAGAATACCGTTCCAGAAACTCTATTAACCAGTCTATAGTAGTAAAACTGTTGTGTATTATTGACTGATATATAAGACCACTCTTGGTCATTCAATGTCACTGTAGGACATGATTGCCAAGTATCCCATGTAACTCCGTCATTACTTACTTGTAGATCTAAAGAATAAGTAGCAGTAGTATCAGGGCAATAAGCATTAAATCCCACATAAAAAATTCGGGTTTGATTTGCATATGACACGCCAAAGTAGTTCTCTGTAAGCGTAGAGGTTGCGTATTCATTCAGATTAGCATTACCACTTTGGTCAAACAGCGCAGGCGCTCCCGGATTGTCAATTGGGTAAGACTCTGCAATCGCTGGATTAACAATGTAAATCCAGTTAGCCTCAAGTACATCTACAGTACTAACTGGCATTGATAGAATTTGTTGGTTGGTTTGAGCACCTAAAACAACAAACTGTTGTAACCAAATATTAATACCACGATTGACAGAGTTCTGGAGCACATAGAATAAGGCCTGCTTACCGGCATTAACATACTCCGGAGTCATCTCTTCTGTCTGTTTGCCTGCGTCGCGGTAAGCGTAAGATATCAATTGGTCTACCGATATCTTTGTCTTATCATATGTTCCAGAATATGCCAAAATTATTTACCTTTTACCTTTTTAGGAAGGTTCTTCGGAGCAGGAGCTTTGATAAACTCTTTGCCTACCTTCTTAGGGATACCGAGGGTACTCTCACCCTCTGCAGCCGCGTACATTGCTTTTTGCTGTTGTTTACTTACATATGGCATGATATTTAATCCTTTGACTATTCTCTTTAGTGGTTAATCCACCAAAAAATTCTATTGCGGCTTTATGGAGATCTTTATGGCAAGATTTACAAAGCGTAACTCCATTGAAAATCTCATACCTTAATTTCTCAAATATTGCATACGGTGCTTTATGATGAGCTTGTAATTCACCACCTTTTTTAAAACATCCTTGACAAATATATTTATCTTTTTCAAATACCGCTTTTCTCCAAGTACTCATTTCGAATCTGCTTCTTGAAATAATTGAATTTCTATCTATCTTCCAATTCGGATGAGATTCTTTAGAATGTCCTTTTTTAGCATTTGCTTCTAAGGTATTGCATTTAGCATGCAAAAGAGCCATATCTCTATTTAATCCATTAAGCAATCCAAGGCAAGATTTACTACAAAATCGTTTTCTTTCTATATCCCTTGAATTGTTCAATTGCAATTTTTTATTACAAATTTCGCAAAATTTTTCAAATATTTTGAAATTCATATAAAAAAGATAGTAATCCGTGAAATTGCAATTGTTTTGTTAGAAGGCATGATATTAGTCCGGATTGTTCGCGTTAGCCATACCCATGGCTGGACTACCAATTACACGACCAATCTGCTCAGGATTCATTCCACCACCTGCATTAGCAGATCCCGGAGCTCTAAAATTACCGGCTTGGTTTCTAGCACGTGCCGCTAATAATTGCTGTAACATTTGTGGGCTCATACCGTTGTTAGCTGGAACACCTTGAGGTATTTGGGCTTGTTTAGCAGCTTGAGCTGCTGCAGCGGCTTGTTGAGCACGTTGGATTTGAGCCGCAATTTCTGGTGGAATTGATGGAGCTCCTGTTGGGCCTCCATCAGCAAACTTTTTTACTTTGCCGCCCTTAGCTACTTGAATATCATCAACAGCGTTTTTACCAGTGCGGTTAGGCTTAACTGCTGCTTTGTTTGGAGTATCAGCTTTCTTGTCACCTGTAGGTTTTACTTTTTTAATAGCGTCTTTATCACCGGCGGGTTTTGTATCTTTAGCTGGAGTTTCTTTACCCTTAACAGCCGCTTTTGATGGTACGTCTAACATACCACCAGCTTTGAATTTTTTAACGGTGCCTTCAGCCTTAGCTGTACGACCACCTTTTTTGAGTTTTAACTCAGGTTTTTCGCCTTTTTCTTCTTTGTCAATCATTTTCTTGATTAACACTTTATCTTCGGCCTCATCACTATGAACCTTACCGCCTACTTTTTTCTTCATCATGCCACCAGAGCATTTTTTAACTTCTTCTGAGACTGAACCACCAGTCTTCATTTTTACCATACGTTTAAAATCTTCCATTGTAGTGCTCCTCGAGGTTAGTTTAATTTGGAGCTGATCAGTCTCCTAGTAATACTAATACATAATTCCTATGAAATTCGCCCACCAGCAGCAATATAGGCAGCTTTTAGATCCGCCATTTTATTTGTATGCTGCCCATATTGAGCACCCGGTAATGATGCCCATATGTTAGAAATACGAGCTATAGCAGTCTCAAAGTTACCCTTATTAATATCATCTAGGGCGCCTCTCTCATGGCACTGCATCAAGGCTATTCTGTCTTGGCAATCAGGTGAGAAGTCAGGAAGGTTTAATGACATCTTATAGGAGTCAAAGTATCTAGCTAGGAGTTGGTATCTGCCTGCGGCAGTAGATGACAGCTTGTCATTCAGGCGTATAAGCTGTCTTGGGTGATCAGCATAACTATAAAAAAGATGAGGGTTATTTGGCGTCGATCCAACGATTACATTGTACCCGTTGTCTGACTTGGCAAGAAGCGCAGGTCCTATCTCAGAGTGCGCTATGGTGTCTAGTAGTGCCTTTTCATTTTTGGTCATATATCGAGGCTTGTTCTAAAGCCCAGTCCTGTGCGTTGAGTAATTGTTTAGTTGTCTCAGTACAATCACTTTCTAATTTGTTGAACGAGGCACGAGATACTGTGTCGGGGGTTTGACTGTCAGACTGTTTGGTAGGGGCGGGAATGTCGGACACTGAACTGCTATTGCTTTGGTTGCTTGGAATGAGGCGCAGCCAGTCAATTCCAGGAGTAGGGCTAGTCCCATTAAATATTTGACTGAATTTAGCGTTGGCATTTTGAGTTTCCTGATTTGCGTTAATAGATACTTTTGCGGTAGTTAATGCTGCTTTTTCTGCAGTGATGGCGTCTACTACTTTTTGTTTGTCCCAATTACTCTGAATAGCTTCTTTCCCTGATACATACCCTGTGTGGTGTGCATATAAAATAGATAGAGCCAGAGTGGCTAAAATAGCTGCTTGTTTCCAATACAGAGCTAAGAATGGCATTATGTCATCACCTTTAAGTCGTTAATACAATCATTATCTGGCACTGGATATTTTTTATAGCCCCCAGTTTTTAAGTCAAATATTAAAACATAACTAGATCGTTTATTAATATTATTTTTAAAGTTGATAGAGGCTCCAATTACCAACTTATTATCATGTATATCTAAACCACGTAAAAACGTTGTATTGGCGTCAACTATTTTGTATCGGGTAATACCTAGGGTACCTAGGTCTATTTTTAAGAGCTCTCCGGTCGCTGTAGAGAGTGTATATAGTTGATTATGTAAAATTCTAATGCCGTGACAGCAAGTTCCACCACTAGCAATGATTTTTACTTCTAGTGTGTCCTTATCAATATACCCAAAGTCTGATGTAATTATCGTCTTATTATGTCGACAAAAATAGATCTTATCTGGCGTATTGAACAATGAATTTACATGTCTAGAATCCATTGTGTCTGCATGAACAGGTTCAGGGGGTGCTTCAACCTTATTTAAAAAGTTGATATTAACTTGTTGATGCTTTCCAGCTAAATATACCCCAATACAATCTACTGCTGTGTTACAGGTATACCAAGTGTCTAAATCTTTAATAATCTGGTGGGTGTTTATATAGAGCGGGATATCTATCATATGGCTGAAATAGCATGTAGACCGGCTAAATGCCGCTAGTTTATCATTTGATACCACATAGATATACTTATCATCAAACTCAATACCAAAGGGGCGGTATGGACTTCGCCCCTTCCCGTCCAAACTCTTTGCTAATAATTGTGGTGCTCGTGCTTGTTTGTGAATAACCGCTCCCGTGATAAAGTTAAGCACAACGAAATCATTATCATCTGTTGTTATTAATATCATTCAACCTCCAAGATAAAGTTAATAACTACTCTTCTTTTATGGTTAATTGGTACTGTAGATCTATGGTACGTCTTTGAATCAAACCAGTAGCAATTTCCTCTGACTGGTGGTGAACGATCAACAATTGTTGTCTTATCATCTGCTAAGATAATCGTGTCCCCATCGGAATCCATTACGTAGTACACAAAAGTAATATAGTTACCGGGGTCATTAGGGCTAATATCTGGGTGTATTAAGTTTTCTAATGCATTTGGATCGTGGGATATGTTAGGGATTAGATTACCCTTAATGCGCACGATGCGTTTTATCTTAATTCCTGTCTTTTCAGCAAATACCCCTATCATAGCATTTACTAGATAGAAGTGTTTGGAAAACACTTTTTTAAATATATAGAAGACATGCGTCATCTGAAAAATATCTTCGTCCGGAGTATCAGGAACTATTTGTTCTGCATTCCAGTACCAAGGAAATCCAGTGCTTGTCATTACTTTGTGAACTTCTTCTTCAAGTTCTTTAGGGAGTACATTTTGTATAATCATTCGACTATTGTACAGGAGTTTCCTTATACTTCATAGAAATATATTTAGAAGCTACTGCAGCACTCCCCACAATACCTAAATATGCCATCCAGATATCAGCCGTTGGGTTTGGGATCATAATAAATTTAATGGTGCCGGCCAAGTAGGCTATATTACACCACAGCTTAGAATGACTTACTTTCCCATCGGCTGTAGAGATAACATCCGAAAAGATAGACATTATTTTTTACCAGAAATTAAAAAGTAGATAAAGGTTCCTGCACCTACAATTGCCATAAACCATCGAGCCGCGGCTCCGATCCAAGCTAATGCTTTCAATGCACCCTTGGCATCTTTCCAAGCAGCTAATAATTCAGAAGTGTCTTGCTTGATAGCTGAAAGGTCTTCTTTTAAACTATCAACCTCTTCTTTAAGTTGCTCTAATGAGGCCATTATTTTGTCTCATTTGCCAGACGTTCAGCGGCTTGAGCAATTGCTAAGGCGATGATTGGATTTGGGTGAGGTACCTCAATGGCTTTAACAATGATGGGTGTTTCTACTTCAGCTACAAGTGTTTCTATTTTAGCTACAACTTCTTTAAAAAATTCCATTATACTTTACTCCAATTTTCAGTAGGTGCGGTCGGCCATGTTAGGTTGCCTTCTACTGGGTAGACTGCAATATTACGAACTACATTACGATAGGCAATAAACTCAGCCTGATTAGCTAAGTATGGATTTGCAGTTTGAGGATTACCTACATCAGCAATCGTTGTCCAATCAGTAGCAGTTAAAAGACCTGCTGCAGTTGATTTGTTGTCTGCAGCGGTTGGAACTGCTGGTGGTACTGGTGTACTGCATCCTCAAGCTCTTGAGGTAATAACTTCTCTATAATCATACGATTATAAGCTCCGATTTAGTTTAGAATTCTCCAGTATACATAGTATTCTGGAGAATAGCTATTAGACTTTATCCTAGTACCCCCATACCACATACCGTACCTAAAACACCACCCAAACTCGTAGCCACCCAATCCCATACATCAGGCGTGTGCTTGTCTTGATGGAAGTAGTCATAGACCTCTTTTAAGAAGCCTACACTAATTGCTAAAAAAAGCCCGTAGCCAAACAATTGACCGATAGCGAATAGGATAACACCACCTAAACAGTGAGCTACCTTATCCGCAGGAATTGCGTTTAGAAACGCTAGTATCTTTTCAATCATTTAGCCTCCAAAGCAGCAACTTTAGCTGATAGTTCTTGATATGCGCTAATCACTTCCGTTGTCCAAGCTGCATTAGCAATCGCCACTACGTTCTCAGGCACATTGGTTAAGTCACTCGCTGGTGCTAGGCTAGAACGGTGATAGGTTTGTGCTATCTGCTCACCATCTTTTAAAATGCGAGTAGCCTCACGGTATTGAACCCCACTTACTGCAATAATGTTACTAGCATCTTTAGCAATTACTGTACCACTCACACTAGGCAAGGTTAATACTGCACTGCCTGCTACTGCTGGCGCACTTAATGTGACACTTCCGCTGGTATCGCCAGCTACTGAAATCGAAGCCATATTAAATCCCTACCTTTGCGTTTAATGCTGTGATTTGAGTTTGTTGTAGGTCTATGATGGCTTTGAGTTCTTGAATGGCTGCTACCAATAAAGGAATCGTGTCTGTGTATTGAACCCCCAAATCATCTGGGTCTGTTGCATCAACTGCTTCAGGTAAAACAGCTAAAACATCTTGTGCTATTAAGAAAGACCTACGAGTACCTTCTTCATCTGTTTTATACTTACCAATAACTGCACGAAGTGTTGATACTTTATTCGCTGCATCTGTAATTGGCTCAATAATGTCTTTTTTGCGTTCATCTGAGTTTGATGTCCAAGATGACCCATTAAGTGATATGTACACACCAACTGTGTTATTGATAACATAAAATCGTGATAAGTTATGGTCTTGAAATAGTTGAGTTTTTACGACATTTGCAGCTGAAAAAGTTAATGTAGATACCCCAGTTGTACTTGTGGCATTAAGTGCAAGCTGCCAATCACTTGCTGTTGTAATATTGCAACGGGTAGAAGTATTTATATTACTTGTAGTCCCCACCAACAAATTCCCACTAGAGTCAATACGCATACGTTCTGTCTCATTTACTATAAATGAAATTGGGTATGATTGTCTATTTCCAAAATATGATGTGTTGTTGGTTACACCAAAAACTGTAGACCCTGAATTATTAAATCCAAATACAGTATTTGACACGCCTGTGGCAGTTACAGAAACATAGTTATTTGCACTAGTAGAAAAATAATTGCCTACGCCAGCAACATCTAATTTAGCACTAGGGCTACTTGTACCAACACCTAAATTCCCACTAGCATCTAGTGTCATTGCTTGGGAAAAGGTTATAGTGTTTCCTGCTGTGCCTGATGGTGCTATGTGCCAAGAATGAACACCAGCATCTTGAGAATACTTAGAAGCAAGCCCAGTTATTTTGTATTTAGGGTCTGTACTACTAGCTACATAATAATTATACCCTATCGCAGAAAAACTTGTTCCAGCAGAAACACCACCATTTGATATATCAATAGCTTTATATCCGTATGAAGCCAGCCAAGCACTAGGAGTTACACCAATACCCACGTTACCTGATGCGTCAATGGTTGCTTGTTTAGTACCATTTGTAAAAAAATCTAACGGGTATGCGCCAGTTGAATATATTTGGGAGTTCCCCCCCAATAAAGTGCTATTACGACCTATTGAAAGATAGTCTCCTGCATTATTTATAGCGTATATTTTTGCTTGAGATTGAGCACTATTCCCTGTATTAGTAACATTTAAACCCGATAAAAAAGATGCCGTATCAGAATATGTAATATTTGCAATTCCACTTGCATTAATAGTAGTAGCCACCACCGTACTTGGTGTGGTAGCGCCTAATGGCCCTGAAAAACCAGTTGATGTCAGCGTAGTACCGTTAAACGTCAAGTTGGCAGAGCCAGCGAGTGAGCCTGAGCTATTGTATTGGACTTGGGTGTTTGAGCCTGCGGCAATACCAGCACCACCCTTACCAGCGATGACTTGAACTACACCACCGCTATCTTTGTAGAACAACTTTCCGTCTGTAATGTTAATCGCTAGTTC
>SERZ01000274.1_pt1 | contig 36098 bp, 36 predicted proteins | sample 3171461 | NCBI WGS metagenome assembly SERZ01 (sample SAMN06051861, study PRJNA518727) | freshwater metagenome | biome: subpolar coniferous forest; feature: holomictic lake; material: water; isolation source: holomictic Lake 227, 6 m depth | place: Canada: near Kenora, Ontario | collected... | reverse complement strand
CACCCTTCGGTGTCCCGGTGGTACCGCTGGTGAAATGCAGTAAAGCCGGGTCATCAGGACCGGTGTTGACGGTGGTAAAGATATTCGAGGCAGCGGCTAGGCATTGACCCAGATCCAGCGTGTCGGGCTCATGGGTGATACCGCCCTCCTCGCTCACCAGCAAGACATGGCGCAGTGAGGGTAGTTGCGCTCTGATCTGTTTGATTTTGCGCTGGTAAAGTAGATCGGTGGTGACCAGTATTTGGCCACTACCGAGTTTGATGCGGGTGGCAATCGGCTCCGGACCAAACGCCGAGAACAAGGGCGTGACCACGGTGCCATTCTTGAGCGCCCCCAGCACGGCGATGTACAACTCGGGAATGCGCCCGGTCAATACAAACAAACGGTCGCCCTTGCCAATACCGAGACTCTTCAGCATGTTGGCAAAGCGATTGGTTTCGCGTGCCAGTTGGCTGTAGCTCAGGTCGACCGCAGGGGCATTGCGTGCCACAAAGCGCAGGGCAACCCGGTCATGCAAGGCGCCAAACGCGTGAAGATCCACCGCCTCGAAGCCCATGTTCAGGCCGCCATCAGGCAGTCCTTGCAGCGCGTTGCGGGCCAGAGCCCAGACGTCCCGTTGGCGTTCGCCCTCATAGTCCGCCCAATAGGGTTGTACGGAAACCGAAGAGGGTGATTTGTGAATAACTGGCGATCGCTCCATAGCCGACTTTCAGGTGCGCTCGACCACTTCCCGGTCCCTGGCGCCGGCCAGGCCTGCGGTCAGGTCGGCCAACTCACGTGTCAACAGTTCCAGCACATCCTCCATCGTGATGATGCCCACCAAGCGGCCTTCACCGTCAATCAGAATCAGTCGCCGCAGCCGGTGTTTCTTCATCAACTGCACCGCCTCCATGGCGTCCATTTCTGGGGTGGCGGTGACCAAATCAACAGTCATGATGTCACCCGCTGTGAATACCGCCGGGTCCAGTCCCTCGGCCATCAGTTCCAGCACCAGGTCGCGGTCGGTGAGGATTCCTACAGGACGAGATTTCTCCTGAGCGTCCACCACCACCAAAGCCCCCACATGATGCTGGCGCATGATTTTGGCGACTACCAGGGCGGCAGTCTCTGGCTCCACCACGGCCACCACCGTCGTGGCAAAGTCTTTGAGTTGAGTAGACATGTGCGCGCTAAGCCTCAATCACCAATTGATTAACCACGCGGCTTACGCCGGGCGCTGACCAGGTAGCACCTTCAGCGGCATTGCGTTCTGCCCAGGAGTGCACATGGCCGCTCAAGGTCACCACGCTGCCGTCCACCGCGATCTCAATTCGGCGTGCTTCGCGCATGGCCTGACGCGTCAGCGCATCTTGAATCCGGGCCGAAAGATTGACCGAGATGGGCAGTGTCTTGAGCCGGATGTTGTCGGTAATCCCCAGTACACCTTTAAGTGGTCGGATCATGCGTTCCACAGCGCGCCGTTGAAAATTCCAGTCCAGTTCGCCACTCAGCGTGACCCAGCCTTTTTCGACAGTCACCTTGATACGGTCTTGCGGCACCGAGGTATTCCAGCCCAGCACATGTTCAACAGCGGTGGCAATTTCGGTGTCGCTACGTTGGTGTATTCCTACCGGAACTACATCAAGTTCAACCGCAATCGCCTTCACACCAGAAACTCGTTCTACGGCGCGCTTGGACGCTACTTTTTCAGAGTAGGTGTCCAGATGACCGGTCAAGGTCACTACCCCGTCATTGACTGAAACACCAACCCTTGCCTCGGGCACCAGTGGGTCCCACGATAACTCTGAAAGCACATCTTTTTTGAGGTCTGAATCGGTTTTCACGGCAGCTCCTGGTTAGGAAAAAAGTGAAGAATCTGTCTGTTCAGAATAGCCACGGCTTGCTTCATTGCATTGCGAATAATCAAATTTTTAACGGCATCACATAGGAAACTCCATCCTGTTCAGGGTAATTTTTAACAGCAAGGAGATGAGTCATGAATAAGGTACATATCGTTATGTTCGGGTCGATACTGGTCCTGGGTTGTTTGAGTCGCCCCGGGTTTGCGCAGTCCAGAGTTGACTTTGGAAAAGTGGAATTTGAGTCAAGTTGCGCCAGTTGTCACGGTGCCTCAGGCAAAGGAGATGGCAGCATGCGCGCCTACCTCACAAAGCCACCTAGCGACCTCACCACGCTGGCCAAACGCAATGCGGGGGTGTTCCCCAGTCAGCGGATCTGGGAAACAATTGATGGCCGGACGTCAGTCATGATTGGCTCGCACGGAGCCCGCGAAATGCCGGTTTGGGGGAATGTATTCCGGTCTGAAGACACGCAACCCCAGGAAATTCATGTGCGCAACCGCATCGGCGCCGTGTTGGACTACCTCGCGCGAATCCAGGAAATGTAGCTCGCCAGGGCTCAGTGGTTGTATGTTTCTTGATCGCACCGATGCAGCGCATCGCCTCGTGACGAGACTGATTGCCTACAAAGGAAGAAACCCGTTGGTGCTGGCCATTCCCAGAGGCGCTGTGCCGATAGCGAAAATCATTGCGGATGCGCTGGCGGGTGAGTTGGATGTGGTGCTGGTGCGCAAGTTGCGAGCGCCGAATCAGCCCGAGCTTGCCATAGGTTCGGTCAATGAAAGTGGCTGGACATTTGCCGCTGATTTCGCCAAGTTCTATGGCGCTGATTCCAAATACATTGATGCAGAGAAGCAGGTGCAGATTGAAACCATTCGGCAGCGCCGCGCCCAGTACACGCCGATTCGACCGCCGATTAACCCGGCTGGGCGAATCGTTATTGTGGTAGATGACGGTCTGGCCACCGGTGCCACCATGATCGCAGCGCTGCACGGACTGCGAACTGCCAAGCCAGCCTGGTTGATTTGTGCCGTTCCGGTGTCGCCGCCCGACACTTTGGTCAAAGTGGCCGAACTGGCAGATGAGGTGGCGTGCATTGAAACACCCCAAATTTTCCAGGCGGTTGGGCAGTTCTACCGAAACTTCCCGCAAGTGTGTGACGAGGAAGTCTATGAGCTGCTGAAAAGCAATTGAAAAATAGAGCTGTCCAAAGGCTTTCAGGAGGTCAGGTACTGGCTGAACCAGTTGGCTGCCTGGCGTGCTACCTCTTGCAGGGCGCCAGGTTCCTCAAACAGATGCGTGGCACCGGGCACGATCATCATTTCCTTGGTGCAGGGCAGAAGGGTATAGGCCCGTTGGTTGAGGTCAATCACTTCTTCATCTCGCCCGCCGACCAGTAACAGTGTGGGGGCGGTGACCTTGGTTAGGTCATGCTGGCCCGCCAAGTCTGGTCGGCCGCCGCGACACACCACCGCCATGATGTCCTCCCTGAGTGCAGCCGCCGCTTGCAGTGCGGCCGCTGCCCCGGTGCTGGCACCAAAGTAACCGATAGATATGCTTTGAGTGGGTGTGTGCTGCTTGATCCAGCGTGTGGCGACCAGCAAGCGGTGCGTCAACAAGGGAATATCAAACCGCGTCTGGTAGTCCAGGTTCTCGGCCAGGGTGAGCAAATCGAGCAAGAGCGTGCCCATGCCTTTTTCATGGAACACACGCGCTACAAAATTGTTGCGTGGACTGTGCCGACTGCTGCCGCTGCCATGGGCAAACAAAACGATGCCGCGCGCGTTGACGGGCAGTTCGAGCATGCCTTCCAAGTGGACGCTGTCCACCGCCAGACTGATGAGTTGTGTGGTGGCGAGTTGCATGGGTTTCCAGATTGAGTCAATCAGGCATGGCGATAGGAATGCGTCTTCGGCCGAAGTGACCGGCCTTTTCATCAAAACGACCGGCCAGGGCGGTGCTGCAGTGCGGGCAGTGGCCTTGCGGTGTCAGTCGGTAGTGGTTGATCTGGTACCAGTCGCGCACGATCAACGGGGCATGGCAGTGGTGGCAAAAGGTGGTGTCGCCTTCGATGTTGTGCACGTTGCCGGTGTAAACGTAATGCAGGCCGGCTTTGAGGGCGATGTCGCGGGCGCGTACCATCGTAGCGGGTGGGGTGGCGGGTACATCCGGCATTTTGTAGTCGGGGTGAAAGGCCGAGAAGTGCAAGGGCACATCGGGGCCAAGCTCTTTCATGATCCACTGGCACATGGCCCCTATTTCCTCAGAGCTGTCGTTGTGGCCGGGAATGAGCAGCGTGGTGATCTCGAACCACACCTTGGTTTCGCGCTTGAGGTAGACCAGTGTGTCGAGCACCGGTTGCAGATGCGAGCCGGTGAGCTTGAAGTAGAAGTCTTCGGTAAACGCCTTCAGGTCGACATTGGCGGCGTCCATCTTGGCGTAGAAGTCCCGCCGGGGCTGGTCGTGCATGTAGCCCGCCGTGACGGCCACCGTCTGCACCCCGCGCGCGTGACAGGCGTCGGCCACGTCCATGGCGTACTCGGCAAAAATGACCGGGTCGTTGTAGGTGAAAGCCACACTCTTGCAGCCATGTTTGACGGCCTCAGTCGCGATGGTTTCAGCCGAGGCCTGGTCCATCAGCTTGTCCATGTCGTGCGATTTGCTGATGTCCCAGTTCTGGCAAAACTTGCAGGCCAGATTGCATCCGGCTGTGCCAAACGAAAGCACGCTACTGCCGGGGTAGAAATGGTTGAGCGGCTTCTTTTCGATCGGGTCGATGCAAAAACCAGACGAGCGCCCATAGGTGGTCAGAATCATCTGTTCCCCGACGCGCTGACGCACAAAGCAGGCGCCGCGTTGGCCTTCATGCAGGCGACAGTCACGCGGGCACAGGTCGCACTGCATACGACCATCGTCCAGCAGGTGCCAGTAGCGTGCGGGGTAGTTTGAGGATGGAGTCATGATGACTCCCGCTCCTTCCATTTGGTGACGGTGTAGCGGTGCAACCTGATACCGGGGGCCCAGAAATCTGGCGCCAGACCGGCTTTGTGTTTGAGGTGCGCCATGAACTCGGGCGCTGTCGGCAACTGCTCCCATACTTGCGGTAAAAAAGTGCTGCGGTGGTGGCCGAATTCAAACACCACACCATCAATGCCGGGGCGTAACTGCTGGAGCGCTTGCACCTCGCTGTCAAAGTGCATGGGTTGCATGGAGGACAGCAGTGACACTTCGATGTCGGTCGTGGACAGTTCGGCCGGTGTCAGCGGCTCGAAGCGGTGATCCTGCAAAGCAGCGGCCACGGCGTTGGCCTTGATATCGGCCAGCAGCGTTCGCCTGGCCTCCAGCGTACCGATGCATCCCCGCAATCTTCCCTGCTGGGTGAGGGTAATAAAACAGGCACCAAATTTCTGCAGGGCCTCTTCAGTTTCGTCGACAGGCGCTGGCGCTTGACCCAGGGCCTCGGCGATGGCGGCGCGGGCAACGGCCAGCAATGTTTGCCCGGCCTGGACTTTGGCTGACAAGTTCGTTGTCGGGTTGGCGTCAATGTGCATCAGGGTCCCCTGGCATGAAGGCAATGGCGGCGTAGCCCACCACCCGTGCCCGGTCACCCGCCGTGTCACCGGAGTTGCAGGCGCCCAACAGGTGAGCCTGTAGACCATGCTGACGCGCAGCCAGCAATAGGCCGTTAATGGGCGTGCTGCCGCAGGCCTGGTGGTGTGAGAGTGTGCTGCTCAAGTGCAGAATACTTTGCAAGGTTTCCTGATCGACTGATTGCGCGTCCTGGTAGGGCAGGAAGTGCGACAGGTCGGAGCTGATCACGATCAGTGTCTCGGGGCCACCCCAAAGTGCGGACAGTACTTGCGCCACTTCTGCGGGTGTGGCATCGCCTACAGCCAAGGGGACCAGCTTGAAGTCATCCAGTGCCAGTTGCAGGAAAGGCAATTGAACTTCCAACGAATGCTCAGGGGCATGGGCGGCGCGGTTCACCACGACCTGCGGCAACGAAGCGACTGCTGCGATGGCGTCCTGGTCGATTTCAACCAGACCCAAAGGCGTGGCAAACGAGTCCACATCGGGCAGGGCCAAACCTTGCACGGCCACGCGGTGCACCGGCCCCAGTAGAACCACACGCCGGATGGATTTGCGTCCGCCGGCCAGGCTGGCATAAGCCAGGGCGGCGGTGCTGCCCGAGTAGATATAGCCGGCATGCGGCACGATCAAGGCTTTGGGCGCTTGCGCTGCGGGGCCAGCGTCTGGTTTGGCTTCGGCGAGCAATAAACGCACATCATTGGATAAAACGGACGCCTGACCCGGGTAAAAGGCGCCCGCCACAGCGGGTTGTCGAACAAGGTGCATGGGAACCTCCTGTGCGAAGCTTAGTTCCCCCAATATCAGGCTGACTTGCTGCTTATCAAGTCTATAGATCAATCAGCTCGGTTCAGCCTGCCACGGCGATCGAATTCAGGGCGCGTTCCTGGGCAGGGGCAAAACCGTGAAAGCCGAACGCCATCGCGGGTTGACGCCCGCAGATCAGTTCTGCGAGTGCTTTGCCAGAGCCCGCACCTTGCGTCCAGCCCAGCGTGCCGTGGCCGGCATTGACCCATAGTTTCCCTACTTTGGTTTTACCAATGTAGGGAATATTGGTGGGTGTGGCCGGGCGCAAACCGGCCCAGTATTGCGGGTTGCCGCCTTGAGCTTCGTTGCGCGTGTCGCAAACGCCCGGCAGCACGGCTTCTATCCGGTCTGACAACATCTGGCAACGGGCACGGGCCACGGTAGAGTTCAGCGTCAGGTCGTAGCCGCCGACCTCGATCGTGCCGGCGACGCGCAGTTGGTTGCCCAGGCGGCTGATGGCGATTTTCTTTTCGTCGTCAATGGTGGAGACTCGCGGGGCGGCCTCGGGTCGCAAAATCGGGAAGGTGGCACTGTAGCCCTTGCCCGGGTAGATCGGCAGGTCAACCCCGACGGTGCGCAGCAGCGGCGCGGTGTAGGAGCCGCAAGCCACGACAAACTGATCGGCTTTCAGGTGGCGTAATACTTTTAGATCATTTGAGCCTGTAGCCCCCGTGTTACGTGCGCTAATAGCTATTGATTCAATAGCGTCGCCGCTTTTGTTCAGGTGCACGACGTCATGTGCGTAGAGAAATTCGGCGCCGCGGGCGATGCAGCGTTGTGCCAGCGCCTGGGTGAACACGCGGGCGTCGCCGCTTTCGTCGCTGGCGGTAAACGTGCCACCCACGATGCGGTGCGCAAATTGTTTAAAAGCCGGCTCGATCCGCAGCAATTCCTCACGGTTCACCACCTTGCGCGAGACGCCGTACTTGCGCATCAGCGCGGCGGCATCGCCCGCCGTGTCGAACGATTTCTGGTCGGTGTAGTAGTGGGCAATGCCGTGCTCCAAGCGTTGGTACTCGATGCCGGTGGCGCGCACCAGGTCTTTCAGCGCGGCGTGGCTGAAGGCGCCCAGGGCGACCAGTTGTTGCACATTGCGCTCAAAGGCGGCGTCATTGCACTGGCTCAAAAACTGCAGGCTCCAGCGCCACTGTTGCCAGTCCAGTTTGGGCCTAAACAGCAAAGGGGCTTCGTTGCTGAACATCCACTTCAGTGCTTTCAGTGGCGCATCGCGGTTGGCCCAGGGCTCGCAGTAGCTGACCGAGATTTGTGCCGCGTTGGCAAAACTGGTTTCCATGGCCGCGTCGGGTTGACGCTCCACAACGGTCACCTCGTGGCCTTGCTCCAAAAGATGCCAGGCGGTGCTCACGCCAATAATTCCGGCGCCAAGAATGGTAATTTTCATGCTTTGCAGTGTCGTGGAAGTCACGCAAGTTGAAAAGTAAGATTAAACTTTCTCAGAAATCATTAGTTATTCTTATTAAGGTGGTTCGCATGAGCACGTTTGATCCCAATGCCCTGGAATGCCTCGCCGCCATCGTTGAAGAAGGCGGTTTTGAGCGCGCAGCTGTGCGGCTCTCGATCACCCAGTCGGCGGTGTCGCAGCGACTGCGTTCGCTCGAAGTGCAAGTCGGGACGGTGCTGATCGTGCGCAGTCGTCCGCTCAAGGCCACCTCGGCCGGGCGCCTGCTGCTCAAGCACGCGATGCAGATGCGCCTGCTGCGGGCCGATCTGGAGCGCGACCTGAAAGACCTCGCACCGGGTGCCGCGGGCAGTGGGCGCGACGAGGAGCGGATCTCGATTGCCATCAACGCCGACAGCATCGCTACTTGGGCCTTACCGGCCTTGAGTACGCTGGCACGTCAGGGCCTGGGGCTGGAGATCATCACCGATGACCAGGATTTCACCCATGACTGGTTGCGTGAAGGGCAAGTTCTTGGTTGTGTCACCACGCTCAAGCAAGCCTTGCGCAGTTGCAAGATGATGCCGCTGGGCGCCATGAACTATGTCGCCGTAGCCGAGGCGGGCTATGCCAGTGAGCATTGTCCGGGTGGTTTGTCGCCGCACAACTTTCGGTCCATGCCGTTCGTGGCGTTTAACCGCAAGGACGATTTGCAGGCCGAGTTCGTGGGGCGCGCCTTCAGCCTCAAGCATGTGGCGCTGAGTCAGTTGTATGTGCCCAGTTCCGAAGGCCAGGTGCGTGCGGTGCTGGCCGGGTGGGGCGTGAGCGTGCTGCCTGAATTGCAGGTGCGCGAGCATTTGCAAAGCGGCCGCTTGGTGGATATTGCCCCCGGTCAGGCCTTGCCGGTGGACCTGTATTGGCATTGCTGGAACCTCGATTCAGCCGTGTTGGACGCCCTGACGACGGCCTTGACCACGGCAGCGGCAACGGCATTGAAATCGCGGGTTATTACACCCTTGGCTAAAATTTGAGGATGAACCTTGCCCCCGTCATCAAAACCTCCTTCAAACAACAAATGCTCAAGGCCCGGGAGGTGGCCATCATTGCGACCGTGAACCGGTTGCTGGCCGAAAAGGGATTTGAGGCCATGACGGTGGACGAGGTGGCAGCCCAGGTTGGTATTGCCAAAGCCAGCCTCTACAAGCACTTTTCAAGCAAGGAAGAACTCGCGGCAGCGGCCATGGTGGGCGTGATGCGCCGGGCGCAGAGCTACATCCGGGCCTTGCCACCCAACGCCAAGCCGCTGGACAATTTGCGGGCTGTGGTGCGCTGGACGCTGGAGGTGAAATTGGCGGGCGACATGCCGTCCTTGCCGAGCCAGAACTCCACGTTGCGGGCGACGCTGATTGCCAACAAGGACTACATGGACGGCCTGATGGACGTGAGTGACCGGTTGGGGGCGTGGATAGAGGCTGCCCAAGCTTCGGGTGATCTCAACCCGGACTTGCCTGCGATTGCTATTTTGTACATCTTCTTTGCCCGAGCCTGCGACCCGGTGCTGGAGTTCTTGCGCATGGGCGGCCTGTACACCGATGAACAAATCGTGTCGATGGTGCTGGGCACTTGCTTTGAAGGTCTAAACGCCCGCTAGCCCCGGCAGCCTCAAAAGTGAAGTGCAACACACCTTTAAATTTCCGATAAGGTGTGCCCATGAAATCAGAATCAAGCTACAGCCAGCTGGACTACCAAGACCGCCAAACCATAGCCATCAGTCTGGAGCAGGGGCTAAGCATTCGTGCGATAGGCCGCGTACTAAACCGAAGTGCGTCGACCATCAGCCGTGAGATTGCCCGCAACAGTGGTGGCAGCGGTTACAGCTGCCGTTATGCCCAGCAGCGTCAGGTGCGAAGACGTCGCCACGCCAGAGCACCGGCCAAGCTGGCGGCAGGAAATTCCCTGTTTAAAACCATTGCTGAGCTTCTTCGCCAGCGTTGGTCTCCCCAGCAAATCGCAGCCCACCTGGCTAAACTGCATCCCAGCGATAGCGCCCAACGCGCCTCGCATGAAACTATCTACAACGTCATCTACGCCCAACCCCGAGGAGAGCTGCGCAAAGAGTTAGTAGCCTGTCTGCGCATGGCCCACGCCAAGCGCTGGCCTCGCTCCAAGGGAGAAGATCGCCGGGGACAGATGGCGAACCTGCTAAGCATCCACGTTCGCCCGCCAGAAATTGAAGATCGCCAATTCCCAGGGCACTGGGAGGGCGACTTGATCAAAGGCGCACTTAACCAAAGTGCGGTGGGCACGCTGGTTGAGCGCACTACCCGGCTACTGATATTGGTGAAGCTGCCACACCCGCATCCAGCCACTGCGGCGCATGTACTGCAGGCTTTTACGGACAAGCTCAACGCCATAGCGCAGCCCATGCGTCAGACATTGACTTATGACCGGGGCACGGAGATGGCCTATCACCAGCAACTCAGTGCCAATACGGGGATTGCGGTGTATTTCTGTGATCCGCACAGCCCATGGCAACGAGGCACCAATGAGAACACCAATGGCTTGATTCGTCAGTTCTTGCCAAAGGGGACGGACCTGTCTGAATATAGCCAAGAGCAGCTTGATGCGATTGCCGATCTGATGAATGGCCGACCCAGGAAAACTCTGGACTGGTGCACACCACATGAGGTCTACAGTGCCTGGCTGGCCAAGCTTGAGGACTTATCAAAAATCATCCAATAAACTACTGCTGTGTTGCATTTGAATTTGAGACCGCCCCCCGTTCTACCTGCGTAAGAAGCTATTAAAACAATAGCTATCATAAAGGTCCGGCCAAGCGCCTAGCGCACCAGCAGCACCGGCACCTTGCAATGCGCGAGCACTTCGGTGGCAACGGAGCCCATCACCAGACTGACCAGCGTGCCGTGGCCGTGCGAGCCCATGATGATGAGATCGAATTTGTCACTTTCTGCATATTGGGCAATGGTCTCGCCTGCATGGCCGGTTTTCCAGCTGCTCTTGGCATCAATGCCGTGGCGCAGCAAAAACTTGGTCACGGGCGCTAGTACTTTTTCAGCCTCGTCCAAGTAATACTTGGCCACGATCTCCTTGCCGACCGCCGCCCGAGCCCGGGGCGGCAGCAAGGCTTGCACCGTGAACACGGCGTAGTCGTTGCCCTCTTGCGCAAACAGCTCATGCGTGGTCAGGTAAGCCAGCATTTTCTTGGTGTAAGGGCTGCCATCTACCGCGAGAAGAATCTTCATGAGAACTCCTGATGCAAATATTCAGTGTAGTCAGGACCGGGTGCACTTACTTGCCTAATGTCAAGGATTCAGGACCCTGGATGGCTGGCGCTTCTTTGCCGGCTTATAGCTCGATGCACTGCGCAGACTGAAATGCATCCTGTTCGTTCTTGCGGGCGTAGCCCAAGGGGTTGGCGATGACCCGGCAGCCCCCGCTCACATACTGGCTCGGGGCATGCAGGTGGCCGTGCAGCCAGAGCCGGGCCTGCGGCAGCAGGTGGTCCAGCGCATTGCAAAAACCGGCTGTGCCGGGCGTGAGTCCGTAGCGCGGATCGGCGCTCAAGAGGCTCGGGGCAAAGTGGGTCACCACCACGGTAATGCCCGCAAACGGCACGGCCAGGGCTTGGGTCAACCAATCCTGGCATACCAGGGCCTGTTCGCGCACGGCAGCGGCCAGCATCGGCACGCCGTGACGGGTGCTACCGGTTTTCTTCAGGTAGTAGTTGGCAGCGCGAAACGCCTTGTCGCGGGCCTTGAGCTGCTGCGTCAAAAGGCCGGTGGTGGGCGCGCCAGACGGTGTTTTAGCGGCAACGACCGGTTGGGCGTTGGTCGGGGCGAACGCATCAAAATCTGTCCACAGCGTAGTACCGATGAATCGCACGGCCGGTTTCGACGTGGCGGGCCAGGTGATGACTTCGCGCTCCAGCCACTGGATGCCCAGGCGGTCGCAGGTGTCGCGCAGTCGGGCGTGGGCCAGGTCAAAGTCCAGCATGTCGTATTCGTGGTTGCCGGGGGTGAAATAAACGGGGGTGGGCCAGCCGTTTTTTGGCGAAAACCGGCCCAGGCCAAAGTCGGTATCTGTGAGCAGGGAGCCGGGTTGGTACGAGCCAATATCACCCGCCAGCACCAACAGATCGGCGCCAGGGGCGGGTGTGGGCTCCCAAGCCGGGTGAATCTCCAGATGCAGGTCGGACAGGAGCTGTATTTTCATGGGCTGATTGTCCGTGCTGTTCGCGACGGACTTGTTGTTGGCTTCAGGAGGGGCTATCAACCTGGAACGCAGACTTGGCTACTGCCGAGATCATTTTGCGCAGCCACAGATGAGATCCGATCCGGTGCATGCGGTGGTGCCAGATGGCATCGACCTGAACCATGGGGACTGCAAACGGCAAATCTCGAAGCACCAGTTGTTCTGCGAAACCCGTCACGCTCACAAAATGGCGTGGCAGTACCGTTAACAAATTGGAGTTGGCCACCACCTTGCCTGCGGTGAAGAACTGGTTGACCGTGAGGACAATGCGCCGTTCGCGCCCGACCAGCGCCAGGGATTCGTCGACAAAGCCAAAGGGGCGGCCCGAAAAACTCACCAGCAAGTGTCGAGCCGCACAATAGTTGTCAAGGCTTAGCGGTTCCTCGGCCAAGGGGTGATCGTGTCGCATGACGCAGACATATTCACCGCTGTAGAGTCTTTGTTGTGAAAATGAAACAGTTTCTCCGGCTTGAGCCCTCGCTGTCAGGTCGGCCAACGTGGCTGGAAAGTATCCAATGGCCAGGTCTACTGACTCCAGATCGAGCAGCCGGCGGGGGTCTCGGGTGGTGAGTGGCACCACGCGAATAGAGATGCCGGGTGCATCTTGGTCCATCACTTTAATCAGTCCCGGCATCAGTTTGGCGGCCGTGGCATCTGCCATCGCTACAACAAAAGTGGTGCTTGCGTTGGCCGGCTCAAAGGTGCTGGGGCCGAGTACCTCTTGCAGTTGGCTGAGCGCTTCCCGCACTGAGGGCCACAGGGCCAAAGCCCGAGGGGTTGGCAACATGGCATGACCGTTGCGTTTTATCAAGTCATCGCCGATAAATTCCCTGAAGCGGCGCAAGGCGTTGCTCACGGCTGGCTGGGTGAGCGACAGGTTGTGGGCTGCTCGCGTCAGGTTGCGCTCTTTCATGACTTCATCAAAAACGCGAAGCAGGTTGAGGTCGAGGGTGCGAAAGTTAGTAGGGTTCATGGGGTACTTAATCACCGTAGTGAATATACGGCATTACAAATATAAATTTGATGTATATCAGCGTTTACCCTAATATTGGAATCAGCTTCGCCATTTGGGTGGGGCATTGCAGAAGGAGTTCATCATGGCCAACGTATTACAACCCAACCAAGCGTATCAACGCCCGGTCAACATTGGCCGGATAACCCCTCTTAAAGCAAAAGTTTCGATGGAGCACGCCCATCGTGGATTTAACAGCTCGACCGGTTTGAGTGCCATGCTGCTGGCGGCGATGGTATCGGCCCTGATTGTTGTGGCTGACCAATTGCTAGGAACCTGGGCCGATGGACACCTGATGGTGGCCTGGATCGCCTTGTGGGTGGTGGGCTTCATGGCCATCGCTGTTTTTGGAGGTGCTGCGCGTAAGTTGGCATTCACTGCGATTGGTGCCCTGGACGACTGGTCCGAGCGAATTGCCCAAAACCGTGCCGATGACCGTCTGTGGCTGATTGCCCAGTCCGATGCCCGTGTGATGGCTGACTTAAAAGCCGCGATGTCCCGCGGCGAGCGTTAATCCTCCCTGCCTCAGCACCACAAGCGGTTCCTGCCGCACAATGAAAAAAGCCACCTTTCGGTGGCTTTTTTGCATTCAGACTTTTAAGCAGTCAGGCGTTTTTCGATTTGCGCCTTGGTGGCTTCGAGTTCTTTGGGCAGGTGGTAGGCCAACTGCTGGAACAACTCGGTGTGCAACTTGAGCTCTTCAGTCCAGGCCGCTTTGTCAATGCTGGTCACCGTGTTGAACTGCTCAGGTGTGAAGTCCATTCCGGTCCAGGTGAGTTCGTCATACGTCGGGCTGACGCCAAACAGGTTGTCCACGCCCTTGGCTTGGCCTTCAAGACGGTCAATCATCCACTTAAGCACACGCATGTTTTCGCCGTAGCCGGGCCAGACGAACTTGCCGTCGTCACCCTTGCGGAACCAGTTCACGCAGTAGATGCTGGGCAATGTGCCGCCGGATGCTTCGAGTTTGTGCTCCATGTCGAGCCAATGCTGGAAGTAGTCGCTCATGTTGAAGCCGCAGAACGGCAGCATGGCGAACGGGTCGCGACGCACCACACCCATTTGGCCCACAGCAGCGGCCGTGGTCTCCGAGCCCATGGTGGCGGCCATGTAAACGCCTTCCATCCAGGTACGGGCTTCTGTCACCAATGGCACCGTGGTCGAACGACGGCCACCGAAGATGAAGGCATCAATCGCCACACCGGCGGGGTTGTCCCATTCGGGATCAAGCGCTGGGTTATTGCCCGCAGCCACGGTAAAGCGTGAGTTGGGGTGGGCGGCCTTGGCACCAGTTTGTTTGGCGATTTCTGGGGTCCAGTCATTGCCTTGCCAGTCGATCAGGTGCGCAGGCACGCCGCCGCCGTCTTTTTCCATGCCTTCCCACCACACGTCGCCGTCATCGGTCAGTGCCACGTTGGTGTAAATCACGTTTTTGTCCAAGCTGGCCATGCAGTTGGGGTTGGTGTGGAAGTTGGTGCCGGGGGCGACGCCAAAATAACCCGCTTCGGGGTTGATAGCGTACATTTTTCCGTCTGCATGCGGCTTGATCCAGGCGATGTCATCACCAATGGTGGTAACTTTCCAGCCGTCAAAACCAGCCGGTGGAACCAGCATGGAGAAATTAGTCTTGCCGCAAGCGCTTGGGAAAGCGGCTGCCACGTGGTATTTTTTGCCTTGGGGATTGGTCACGCCCAAGATCAGCATGTGCTCGGCCAACCAGCCTTGGTCACGACCCATATTGGAGGCGATGCGCAGCGCAAAGCACTTTTTACCCAGCAATGCATTGCCGCCGTAGCCAGAGCCATGGCTCCAGATTTCACGGGTCTCAGGGAAATGAACAATGTATTTGTTCTTGTTGCAAGGCCACTTCACATCGGCCTGACCGGCTTCCAGCGGAGCGCCTACCGTGTGCATACAAGGCACAAACTCGCCGTCGGTGCCCAGCACGTCATAAACGGCTTTGCCCATGCGGGTCATGATTTTCTGGTTGACGGCAACATAAGCGCTGTCACTCAGTTCAATGCCGATGTGCGCAATGTATGAGCCCAGCGGTCCCATCGAGAACGGCACCACATACATGGTGCGGCCCTTCATGCAGCCATCAAACAGGGCTTTGGTCTCAGGTGTGCCAGTTTGCAGCAGCGCGCGCATGTCGGCCGGTGCCATCCAGTTGTTGGTGGGGCCAGCGTTTTCCTTTTTCTCGCAGCAGATAAAAGTGCGGTCTTCCACGCGGGCCACATCGCTGGGGTCGGAGCAGGCCAGAAAGCTGTTGGGGCGTTTGGTTTCGTTGAGTTTGACAAAGGTGCCGGATGCGACCAGTTGTTGGCACAGGCGGGCATATTCTTCATCGGAGCCGTCGCACCAGTAGATGCTGGCGGGTTTGGTGAGTGCAGCCATGTCGGCGACCCAGGCGATCAGTTTGGCGTTTTTAACGTAGCTTGGGGCGTTGAGGGTCAAGCCTTGCATCACGGGTGAGTTCATAAGTTAGCTCCAGAATAAAAAATCGTCTTTTTAAAAAGAACGGACCCGCGTTTTAAGAGGCGAGTCATTCATTTTGAGAAAACGGTTTCAGGAATCAGAAATTCACAAGTCGGCCTATAACCAAGCCGGATGACAATTTTATGAAGTTGGATGGCGGTTACCAAGCAGTTACATCGAAAAGTTATGCAAAGCTTGCATAACTTTATGTGGTCGATGGAGTAAGTGGTAAGGGTGGTGACAGGTGCAGCCCGCGGCACCGGATTACATGCGTTATATCAATGCGTAACTGGGAAACGCTGTGTGATTTAAAGCGTATTTCCCAAGTGCTAAAAGGGCTAGAGCCCGATTAAGCCATTGAAACGGCAATAAATGCGAGCAAAAACATCAACACGGCACCTGCCAAGGGCAGCACCAGGGGCATGGACGAGACTACCGATTCCACAGCATCAGCTTCGTGGGTTTGCGTTTGAGGAGCTGGGCTGGACATGGTAATTCCTAGGGGGTTGAAATATCGAAAATGAAATTCTACCCATTTGCGCCATTTAGTGGATCACCTGGGCCTCAAGCCCGGCAAGCAGCAGCTGTGCCAGCACCGCCTCGATATGTTGCGGCCCGCGGGTCTGGATCACCAGTTCAATCTCCACGTTTTGTGCCGCCAGCGTGGTGAAGGCCCGCTGGTGATGTACTTCGTTGATATTGGCACCCGCTTCGGCCACGGTTGCGGTAATTTTGGCGAGCGTCCCGGGGATGTCGCGCGCGCTGACACGAATGCGCGCCAAGCGGCCAGCCCGCACCATGCCGCGCTCAATGATGGCCGCCAACAGCAAGGGGTCGATATTGCCGCCACACAAGACCAGCCCGACTTTTTTGCCTTTGAATCGTTCCGGGTACTTGAGAAGCGCGGCCAGGCCCGCTGCGCCAGCACCTTCCACCAGTGTTTTTTCAACTTCCAGTAGCATGACGATGGCCTGTTCGATGTCGCCTTCGTCCACCAGCAGCATGTCATTGACGCATTGGACAATGATGGCTTGAGGAATGACACCCGGCGTGCCAACGGCAATGCCTTCGGCGATGCTGCTCCCCCCTTGTGGGTGAGCGGTTCCTTTGAAAGCATTGAACATGGCCGGAAAACGCGTGGCTTGCACGCCAATGATCTCGATCTCCGGCTTGATCGTTTTGGCAGCAGTGGCCATGCCCGCTATCAAGCCGCCACCTCCCACGGCAACCACCAGCGTGTCGAGATCGGGTACCTCCTGCAGCATCTCCAGCCCGACCGTGCCTTGACCGGCCACGATGTCGGCGTCGTCATAGGGGTGCACAAAGATCAGTTGTTGTTGCTCAGCCAGTGTCAGGGCGTGAGCGCGCGCCTCGTCCAGCGTGTCGCCATGCAACACAATCTCGGCGCCAAAACCGCGTGTGCGTTCCACCTTGACGCCCGGCGTAAAGCGCGGCATCACGATCACGGCGCGCAGGCCCAGGCGTTGAGCGTGGTACGCCACGCCCTGGGCATGGTTGCCAGCGCTCATGGCGATCACACCGCGCTGGCGCTCGGCTGCGGTCAGCTGCGCCAGTTTGTTGCAGGCGCCGCGCTCTTTGAAGGAGGCTGTGAATTGCAGGTTTTCAAATTTGAGGAAGACCTGCGCGCCCGTGATGTCGGACAGGGTTCGGGACGCGACGCAGGGCGTGCGCAACAGGTGGCCCGTCAAACGGGCGGCGGCAGACTGGATGTCGGTGAGTTGGATCATGGCCGCATTGTCCAATGGAACGACAAGACAGTGTTCTTTAGTTTCGGCGTGTTCCTAGCAGTGCGGCGCCCACAATCAACAATGCGGCCAAAGCAATGTTCCAGGTGAAAGGCCGGCCGCTGACCATGAGAAGGAGCGCCGTTGACAGCAGCGGCGTGAGGTAGCTGAGGATGCCTATGTGACGTGCATCACCAAGCTTGAGCGCCTTATCCCAAAGAAAAAAGGCGGCGCCCATCGGTCCCAGCCCCATCACCCCAATAAGAAGCCAGTCGCGGCCCGTCAAACTGATGGATGGCTCCAGCATGAAGTGACACAGCAGCGACAGCAGGCCTGACACCAACGCAAAACCACCAATAGCCGCCGTCGGGAAATGCGTCACGCGCTGGGTCATCAGCGAATAACTGGCCCAGATAAAAGCCGAACCCAAAGCGGACACGTAACCCCAGGACCAACCCCACGCAACGCTGCCATCTTGTACCGTTTCGGCAAGCCCGGCACCCCCCAGAATCACGATCACCGCCCCGGTGAAGCCCATGAGCGCCGCCAACAGATGAACCGCACGCAGGTGCATGCCAGATAAAAATACGGGTGCCAACACCACCATCAGCAGTGGCCACAGATAGTTCACCAGGTTGGCCTGCACCGGAGGCGCGTGACGCAAGGCCAGAAACAACAAGAAATGAAAGCCAAACAAGCCATAGACCCCCAGTACCAGCGTCGACAGGGGCACTTTCCAACGCGACAGCTGAAAATTAGAGAGCGGTAATGCCACCAGACTACCCACCAGCAGGGCAAGGCCTGTCAGTAAAAATGGCGGAACATGTTGCAGAGCCACCCCCAGTGTGGCCAGGGTGCCCCACAAGACAATCGCGCCCAGTGCTAACAAATTTGGCGACATCCCTTCAGGGCCGCTGATCGGACGAAGGGCGCGCCCACAGGTTGATGCCGCCTTCGACCGCATGCTGGTCAATGGCGGCCAACTCTTCTGCCGAAAACTGCAGGTTGGACAAGGCCCCGACCAGTTCGGTGATTTGTGCCGGTCGGCTGGCACCGATCAGGGCCGATGTCACGCGTGGGTCGCGTAGCACCCAGGCGGTGGCCATTTGGGCCAGGCTTTGACCGCGAAGCAGTGCAATTTCGTTGAGACCGCGCACATGTTTGAGGTTTTGCTCGTTCAGGTGCTCGGCCTTGAGCGAGTCACCACCGGGTCGGTTGATGCGGGCATCCGCCGGAATGCCACCGAGATATTTGTTGGTCAGAAGACCTTGCGCCAAAGCGCTGAACGCGATGCAACCCATGCCGGTCTCGTCGAGCACGTCCAGCAAGTCTTCTTCAATCCAGCGGTTCATCAGACTGTAGGAGGGCTGGTGAATCAGCGGCGCAACGCCCATGGCCCGCAACATGGCAGCGGCCTCGCGGGTCTTGGCCGCCGAGTAACTGCTAATGCCCACATACAGCGCCTTACCTTGCTGCACAGCGCTGGCCAGTGCGCCACAGGTCTCTTCCAGGGGCGTGTCAGCGTCAAAGCGGTGGGAGTAAAAAATATCAACGTAATCCAGACCCATGCGCTTTAAGCTTTGGTCAAGGCTGGCCAGCACATATTTGCGCGAACCTCCACCAGAACCATAAGGGCCGGGCCACATGTCCCAACCGGCCTTGCTGGAGATGATGAGCTCGTCGCGGTAGGGCTTGAAGTCGCGTCGAAGGTGTTCGCCAAAGTTGGTCTCGGCGCTGCCATACGGCGGGCCGTAGTTGTTGGCCAGGTCGAAATGGGTGATGCCCAGATCAAAGGCGGTACGCAGCATGGCGCGTTGCGTTTCCATCGGCGTGGCGTCGCCAAAGTTGTGCCACAGCCCCAAAGACACGGCGGGTAACTTAAGCCCGCTGCGTCCGCAGGTGCGGTAAGGCATGGTGGCGTAGCGGGTGGGGTCGGCTTGGTAGTTCATGACGATCATTATCTGTCGCATGTCTGCCAGGATGCCTGCGAAGGGGCATCCCGGCCAACTCCAGCCAGTGCCTTAAATCAGGCTGCGCCCCAAGGCACGCCCTGGGCTGCAAATATTCCGGAAAGTCGGCCGTCCTTGGCCATGTCGTTGACGGTTGACTGCAGGGCACGGGCCAGATCAGTGGCATTCTTTTTGACGGCCATTCCTACCGCCCAACCATTTCGGGGCGCCCGTGGAATCGGCATAGGGATAACCCTGTACCTCTTGTTGCCCTTGAGCACGCTATGCAATTCTGAGGCATTGCCAGCTGCTACCGCTACTTCGCCTGACAACAGGAGTCGGGCCGCTGTGGCGCCGTCTTCCATGCGCGTCATGAGTTGTTCGCGGTAAGCGCCTTCGTCAGAACCAATCAACAACCAGCCTGCCAGCGTTTGCCCGGCCACAGCCACTTTGTGGTTTTTGAGGTCGGCGAGGCTTTCCAGTTGTGGAACGCGCTCGACGTCATAGGCGAGAGCTACAGTTTCTTTGTAATAGGGGGCAAAGATCAGCGCCTGTTTCTGGCTGTCCATCAGCGGCTTGTCAACCGGAACGTGGAGCAAAACATCGGCCGGTCCAAACCCGAGGTAATGGCCTTTCCAAACCATGTTGCGCAAGTCGTCTTCCATGTTCTCGCCCGCATTAAAGGGCAATAAATTAAGGGCAACGCCAAGAGACAGGGCCAGTTGCTCAGCGATTTTTACATCAATGCCCGCACCTTCTACATGAAAAGGGGGCATAGCGTTATACACCGCCACCACCAGACTGCCGCGCTTGCGAATGCGATCCAGTGCCTCGACCTCCTGGGCTTGTGCCCAGGCCGCCGTGCCCGTCAGGGTCAGCAGGGCGCCTGCCTGCATCAAGCGCCTGCGATGTACGCCGTTCAATGGCAAATCTTTCGTCATGGGAATTCCTTTGTCTCGTCAGTCGTCACCAAACGATATTGTGGTCTGGTATTACTTGGCTGCAGCCAAGGGTTTTTCCCGACGTGTTTCAAGATAGCTCTTGATGGACCAGGCGGCTTCCTGGTTCAGGATGCCTTCAAAAGGAGGCATGTAGACCGCGCCGTTACGTGATACACCCTTGCGAAATTTGCCGATAAAAAAATCATCGATTTCACGTGCGCACATCGTCTGCTTTTTAGCGTCTTTCAAAGTGGCGCATTCGTTGTCCAGTCGGCGCAGGTCAGGCGCAATACCGCCAGAGATCGCTTCCAGTCCATGGCAACGTGCGCAGTTCTGGTTGAACGCCGAGGTGCCGACCTTGATGGCGGCCTCATTGCCGGTGTAAGGATTTTGAGATTTCCAGACGGTGCCCAAGACCGGCAAGGTCGAGGTGTCGACTGATTGCGGTGTCACATTGCCATGTGCCCACACCGCACTGGAAAGCGACAGCATAAAGGTCGCAAGAATGAGGGTAGAACGCTGTTGAAAGTTGGAGCTGATTTTCATATTACCGAACCTGTTGAGTTGACACACCTAGTCCTAAAAGCAACTACTATGCCAATCCATTCCTATGTCGAAAATTCAGATGGCGCAAGGCATAAACTAGCTATACACTGCACGATTATTGATTTGCGTACTTGACGCGAGAAACTTTGTCCGGTGCAAAAAAAAGGCAAAAAATGCCTAGGTGATCCAAATCGCGACATGACGAAACAATCATGGGTCCTAAAAATACGGGAATACCCGAACAGGAGACAAGTTCATGACCGCACCGTTTATAAACGGCCCGAAAGATGGCGCTTCACAGTCCACCTCCTTCAAAGAGTACGAACTGGATGCCCGACCTGGTTCGCCCAGCCAGCTGATACTTGAGTCACACGCCCGTTGCAAGTTTCTGGGTTTGAAGTCGTTTGAGGCCTGTGATTTTTCCGCTCAAATGCTGGCCGACTTTCGCGTGACGCTGGAACGCAATGCGCGCCTGATTGCGCAAGCCACCTCGGTGGTCGAGATGCTTGGAAAATGCGTGGGAGATTTCGGCAGCATGATTGTCCTGACCGACGGCACGGGCACCATCTTGCGCACACGCTGCCAAAGCACGTTTATTGAACATGCCGAAAAAGTTGCCTTGCGTCCTGGGGTCAGCTGGGCGGAGTCGTCCAAAGGAACCAACGCCGTTGGGACAGCCCTGATTCTGGAGTCCGATATCTATGTGCATGGCAATGAACACTATATTCAGTCCAACCACAACCTCACCTGTGCGGCCTCGCCGATCCTGGATCATTCGGGCAATGTGATTGGGGTGCTGGATGTGTCGGGCGACAAGCGCTCATTTCATCCGCACACCATGGTGCTGGTCGAAATGTGTGCAAGAACCATTGAGAACCACTGGTTTCGCGACAAATTCCGTCAATCGCTGCAGCTTCACTTTCACCCGCAGGGGGAGTTGATTGGCACCGCCGAGGAAGGCATCATCGCATTTGGTGAGGATGGAAAAATACTGGGCACCAACCGGGCAGGCCTGAAAATTCTAGGCATCAACGCCTCCGCCATGCGAATCCAGGGCTTGCGTATGCTCTTTGGTCTGGGCTTTGGCGAACTCATGGACAAGTTGCGCCTGGCCTCTTTTGCCCCTATGAAAATGTACTTAGGCAACGGCAAGGAAATGTTTGTGCGTGTGAGTTGGAACGAATCCACAATGTCGGCAAACACGGTGACAATGCCTTTCAAATCACCCCCGTTGGCGTCATTTTCTTCCGCCACCGCACAGAGCCAGCCAGCGGCTCCCTCTGCTTTCAGAAAAACGACTTACCAACTTGATGAACTTGACTTGGGCGATGCGCAGGTTCGTGCTGTCACACAAAAAGTCAGGCACGTCATTGACAAAGATATTTCGATTTTGATTCTGGGTGAAACCGGTACTGGCAAAGAGTTGTTGGCCAACGCCATTCATCAGTTCAGCCAACGCCGTGACCGCCCCTTTGTGGCCATTAATTGCGCCTCAATTCCAGAGCAGTTAATTGAATCGGAGTTGTTTGGCTATGAGGAAGGTGCATTTACGGGCGCCAAGCGCAAAGGCGCTGCCGGCAAGTTGCTGCAGGCCAATGGCGGCACCTTGTTCCTGGATGAAATTGGCGACATGCCCTTGTCGCTGCAGGCCCGACTGCTGAGGGTGTTGCAAGAGCGCAAGGTGGTGCCTTTGGGCGGGCATCGCCCGATGGACATCGATGTAAACCTGATTTGCGCGACGCACCGTAACCTGCGTGAATTGATAGACCAGCGCTGTTTCCGCGATGACTTGTATTACCGTATCAACGGCCTGTCGGTCAAGTTGCCACGACTGCGCGACCGCACCGATATCAGTGCACTCTGTCAAAAAATATTGCGCGAATTGTCACCGCATCGGGCGTTGACTATTCAACCGACGCTGATGCATGCTTTCTTGAAATACGCCTGGCCCGGCAATCTGCGCCAGTTGAACAATGTTCTTAAGACCGCTGCCATCATGGCCAGCGATACCCACGAAATCACCCGCGACCACCTGGCTGATGATTTTCTGGAGGAGTTGGCTGTGTTGATTCAGGAAGTAGAAATCAAACTGGATGCCGACGAGGGCGTCAGGACTTCCTATCCTGAGCTTTCTGGACGCCCCGCCGCTGCCGAGACCAGTCAATGGGGCATATTGAAGACGCCGGCTTCGGCAGACCTGGGTGCCGATAACCTGGAGCAGGTTGAAATTTCAACCATTCGACGCGTCCTGGAAGCTTGTGGTGGCAATGTCTCAACGGCCTCCAAGCAATTGAACATCAGCCGTAATACGATTTACAGAAAGCTTAAGAAGCAGGCTTGAAGCCACAGCGCGATACGCCTGGCCTCACTTTGCAGGCAGGTTTTCAAACCCGCTGTTTTCAATCTGCTGCCATGCACGTTGGGCGTTCAATCGATCCCGTAATCGGGTGCTAGGGCTGGCGCCTATCGCTGACGTTGGTAGCAAGCCGGAGGCGTTGCCAGGTTGACTCTCGCCCCGTTGCCAGCGCGAATTAAGTTCTGCCAGCAAGCGTTGCCAATAACTGAGGTTGTGAGCAATCAAAGTCTCATCGCCGACAGCGCCCTGCTCCGGCACGATGCGCGCGGGATGTATCAGCGCCAAGCGTTGAAGTACACGCAGCATATCCGTGGCCTGGGCCTCGCGCAGGTCAGGCGCGACTTCCAGCCCCCAAACCAGCCCCGGCAAGATCCATGTTTTGCTGGCGCGGTGGTAGATCAGGGTGATGGCTTGCTGAGGTTGTACCTCGTCTGACAAGACGTCAAACGGACCTAGCTGGGGGTCGGTGATCAGGTGATTGGGTAGTGACACCTTTTCAACCAGCGGGGTGGTCGAATTCACCGCAAGTTCGAGCCGCTTAAGACAGTGCTCACAGCGTTCCTTCATGGCACCCAGAACAGGCGCTAAAGCCCAGTGACGCACTTGCGGCAGTCCGGCGGCACCCAGCACACTTTCTGGGTGAGCGCGTGCACTGATGACATCGGTAACGGTCGCGCCCAACGTGCGCTGCAGACTACAGGCCAGTGCCCGCCCAGTCGCAGCATCGGGTCCACTGCCGACCAACCAACCTCGGGCACCTGTCGGCGTCGGGTCAAGCGCGAAAACTATGTTGCTGATATGTCCCTGGTTAAGAGGGTTGCTAAAGGTATCGGTGAAAGCCAAATGCAGCCAGAGGTTGGGGCCTATTGTTTGCCATTGAACGGGTGTGTGAACATCTGAAAGCGCTGGCAAGCAGGGCCGGGACTGAGCCGTCAATTGCGGATTTCCAACGGACCCGCAAGCAACGACCAGCACGGCCAGCGGCGTCATGAGGAAGCAATTCAGCAGGCGTTTGAACAGACTCATGGTGAGTTCCGGGAATGCCCTATTGTTGACAAAGAAAGCCCTGTTGATAATTGCAAAAAAAACATAATTTCAGATTGAATTGGCATGAAACGTGCGAAATAAAGCTTAACTACAGTCAATGAACCTTAGCAGAAACATGTGCTCCAAATTGCAACACCTTGAGTGCTGGTTTACCCCCGGTTAAACCATGCTATCGATCAAGCACATCAGCAAGCGCTACGGCGCTCACCTCGCGTTAAACCAGCTTTCGCTCGATCTTCAGCCGGGGCAATTTTGCGTATTGCTGGGGCCGAACGGCGCGGGTAAATCAACGCTCTTTCAGGTCCTCACTGGCTTGTTCTCGCCCGATGCTGGTGATGTTGATTTGTTTGGTGTATCTCTTCGGAAGCAACCGGCGCAAGTGCTTTCCCGCATCGGCGTCGTTTTTCAGCAGCAGGCGCTGGACCTGGACTTGACGGTCAAACGCAACCTGATGTTTCATGCCCAGTTGCATGGACTTCGCTGGCGAGATGTGCAAGCGACCGCGCAAGCACTTCTGGCGCAACTGGGATTGCCCGAAACCCTGGAGCGAACCGTGCGGGAGTTGTCGGGCGGTAATCGGCGCAAGGTCGAACTGGCACGTGCACTCTTGCACCAACCGGCCCTGATTTTGATGGATGAGCCCACCGTCGGGCTTGATCCCAAGTCGCGTCGTGACCTGCAACTCGCCGTGAAAAGTCAAGTGCAAGCGCATCAGTGCATGGTGTTGTGGGCCACGCATCTGGTGGAGGAAGCTGAGCAGGCTGACCGTGTGCTGGTACTGCACCACGGCGAACTGCTCGCCTCTGGCACGCCTACGGAAGTCCGGCAGCAGCTAGGAGGAAGCACCCTTGAGGAGGGTTTTATTCAAATGACAAGACGAACAGAAAACCAGGACAACACATGAATAAAAAAATACTTTTGGCACCAGTGCTTGCGTTGTCTATGGGTGTGCTGGGCAGTGCAACCCTTCATGCCCAGACGCAAGCTTGGGTGAGCAGCGAAAAAGACAACACCATTACCCTTGTTGATTTGGGTCAGGGCAAGGTCACGGGCACGGTGCCCACCTGCAAGCGGCCACGCCACATGCAACTTAGCCCGGACCGCAAGCAGATGTTAGTGGCGTGCAGTGACTCCAATGCGGCCGATGTGATTGATCTGGCGACGCACAAGTCCGTGCGACGTGTGCCCTTGGGCGACAGCCCCGAGATCTTTGATGTCTCTCACGATGGGAAAACGTTTTTTGCCTCCAATGAAGACGACGCCGAACTGAGCTTCATCGATGCCAGCAGTGGCAAAAAAACAGGGCAGGTCAAGGTCGGCAAGGAACCCGAAGGGGTGAAGGTCTCGCCGGATGGGCAAACCGTGTTCGTTACCTCGGAAGTGGCCAGCATGGTTCATGTGATTGATATCGCCACAAAAACCATCAAGAAAAATATTCTGGTGGGCAAGCGTCCACGGCGCTTTGCCATCACGCCCAACGGGCAGGAGTTGTGGGTCAGCAATGAACTGGGCGCCAGTGTCAGTGTCATCTCGCTCAAAGACTACAGCGTGTTGGCAACGATTGCCTTGCAACTCAAGGGTGCGCGTGAATCTGACATCACCCCGATTGGTCTGGTCATGACTCAGGATGGCAAACGCGCCTACGTGACCATGGGGCGCGCCAACCATGTGGCTTTCATTGACGTGGCGAGCCGAAAAATAACGGATCAGGTATTGGTTGGAAAACGGCCTTGGAGCGTGGCCTTGAGCGCGGATGAATCTAAGCTCTACGTCGTCAATGGCCTGTCGGATGACATGACGATTGTCGACACCGTGAAAGCCCGAGCACTTGTCAGCATTCCGGTGGGGCGTGTGCCGCACACCGTGGTCTTGACGAACTGATGCGCAGCATGAGCAAGCCGATACTTCGCGTTCTGGCCGGCAGCATCCTCTTGATGGCTTCTGCCCTGGCTCAGGCTGCCAATTGGACGGTAACCGTGTTGGAAGATATGACTTCCCCGGCACTTGAGCGACCGCAGTTGGACCGTGCCTACCTGGGCCATCCCGGCGGCCCGGCCTCTGAGGGCTGGAACCTGGCCCTGGAAGATGCCCGTTTTGAGTTGGACGCAGCGCACACCCAGATCAGTTCAAAAACCATCAGCGTCTCCAGTCTGGATGCCGCCCGTACAGCGGCACAACAAGCGGAAAAGGCGGGCCAACAGGCGCTGGTCGTGAACCTGCCCGCAAGCTGGGTCACCGCCGTGGCGATGGCTGTCAAGGTGCCAGTGATCAATGTTGGGGCCGGTGCAGACAGCTTGCGTGAAGCACAGTGCCGGCGCAATCTGCTGCACACCTTGCCCAGTGAGCGCATGCGAACTGACGCGCTGGCGCAGACCCTCGTGTCCCGGAAATGGTCGCAGGTGCTGATGCTGTCTGGCACGACCGTAGAAGATCGTGTCAGTTCCGCCGCTGCACAAGCCAGCCTGCGCCGCTATGGTCTCAAACTGGTGGCCGATAGACCCTTCAAGTTGTCGGCCGACCCGCGCGAACGCGACTTGGCCAATACCAAATTACTCACCAGCGGCGTCAACTACGACGTGATCTGGGTGGTGGATGCCGACGGCGAATTTGCCCGGACCTTGCCTTACAACACGCAGGCTGCCCGACCGGTGGTGGGCGATGCGGGCATGGTGGCTTTGGGCTGGCACGCGCAATATGAACGCTACGGTGCACCCCAGGTCTCACGCCGGTTTGCCAAAGCCTACAAGCGCGCCATGACCCAACAGGACTGGGCCAGTTGGATGGCCGGTAAAGCCCTCAGTCTGGCGGCGGGCAGTTTGACCAAAAGTGCAGCGCCAGAATTACTGGCTGCCCTGAATTCGCTCAATCTGGACGGTTCCAAAGGCGTGTCGATGCAATTCAGGCCATGGGACGGTCAGTTGCAGCAGACGCTGTTGCTCACCGACGGTCAAGGCGTGATCGGCATCGCCCCGGTCGAAGGCGTGCTGCACCCCCGAAATGTGCTTGATACGCTGGGCGCGGACAGCCCTGAAAAACGTTGCACGAATCGACCATGAACGACAAGTCTCCATCCCCTCCTGCAAAGCGAGCCGCTGCAACCGGTTGGCAGCATGCGCTGCTGGCACTGCATGCCATCGTCGGGCGCGAACTCTTCAAGTTTTCACGCCAATATGGCCGCCTGTTGTCGGCGCTGGTCAGGCCCCTGCTGTGGCTGGTGGTGTTTGCCGCTGGTTTTCGCAATGTCTTTGGGGTCTCGGTAGTCGATCCCTATGACACCTACATCACCTATGACGAGTACATCGCCCCCGGGTTGATTGGCATGGTGCTGTTGTTCAACGGCATGCAGTCCTCACTCGCCATGGTGTACGACCGCGAAATGGGTTTGATGCGCTTGCTGCTCACCGCCCCCCTGCCGCGCTGGTGGGTGCTGGCCTGCAAACTCATTGCCACAACTGTGCTCTCGTTGATTCAGGTGGTGGCATTCGTGATTGTGGCGGCCTTGCTGGGCACTCAACTGCCGCTGTTGGGGCCGCAACTGGCGCACTTTCTGCTGGCGCTGATTTGCGGCGCCTTGATGCTGGGCTCCATTGGCCTGCTGCTGAGCGTTCACATCCGTCAGTTGGAAAACTTTGCCGGCACCATGAACTTTGTAATTTTCCCCATGTACTTCATCTCCACGGCGCTCTACCCCTTGTGGAAACTGCAAGAATCCGGCGCTGAATGGGTGTACCAGTTGGCCCGCTTTAACCCCTTCAGTCTGTCCATTGAGTGGATGCGGTTTGCCCTGTATGGCAAAGACCCCGGCACCGCCCCCTGGGTCGTGCTGGGCACTTTGTTGCTGTGCTTTGCTCTCGCGTGCTGGGGTTATGACCCGCAGCGGGGCTTTGGCGCATTGACCAAACGGGGGCCGGGCGCGGGATGATGAAGTGGCTTGCCCCGCTGGCCCGCTGGACGAGTACGTCCCGCACGGCAGCGAGTCGTAAAACCGATATTGAGCCCTTGTGGTTTGAGTGGCTGGCACTGACTGGCCTGCTGGTGTTTGCCACCTGGCTGATGGGCGTGCGCGGCGTCTGGGCCTTGCTGCTGACGTCCGACCCGACCGGGTTGACCCTGGTTATCCTCGTGGTCTTTGCTGTGTCGACACTGTGGTCGGGGAGCCGCTCGCGTGAGTTGGTTCGCCAGCGGCATTGGTTGAACCTGTCGCGCCAAGGCGCCGCCTTGTCTGAAGTGCAGGGCTGGGTGGGCGAGTACCTGCACGCACTGGCCGGTGCGCCGCTGGATATTCACACGCCACTGGACTTGTTGCTGGAAAACACCCACGGCCCGCATCAGACTGCCTGGTGGGTCAATGGCATCCAGCTAAAGCTGGGGCTGCTAGGCAAGGTGATCGGATTTTCCGTGCTGGCATTGCACATCGGTCACATGGAAAACTTTGATCCGAGCCAATCACAAGACCTGCTAAAAAGCCTGACCTCCGGTTTAGGCATTGCCTTGCTCACCACGATGGTGGGCTTGGTCGGAAATATTTTGTTGGGCGTGCAACTCACCCGCCTGGACCGCTTTGCGGATGTATTTTTGGCCGACTGCCAACGCGAGGGACTGCGCCGTTTCTCGCCACAACGGTAAGCCTTTATGCCGAGTCGCCGCCACACCCGGGAGCCGGAAGTCGATCCGTTTTACGACATGTTGTTCAACATGTTGATCGCCTTTGTGTTTTGTTTCATCATTGCCTTGCTCGCCATGAACCCGAAGGCACTGAAAGCGGGTGACATTCCCTCCAAGGCCGAATTCATCATCACGGTGTCGTGGCCGGACATGAACCCTAACGACATTGATACCTGGGTCCAAGACCCGAGTGGCCGTCTGGTCTGGTTCAGAAATCGTGAAGCGGGACTCATGCATCTGGACCGCGATGACCGGGGGCTGACCAACGACACCATCATTGTGAATGGGCATGTCGTGGTCAATCCGCTCAATCAGGAAGTTGTGACCTTGCGCGGAATCGACTCCGGCGAATACACGGTGAACGTGAGCTACTACGACTCCAAAGACATGAAGCCCGTGGAGGTGAGCGTGTCGGTGATCAAGGTCAATCCGAAAGCTGAAGTGGTTTATTACGGCCAGGTCATGCTGGCCCGCAAAGGTGATGAAGCCACCGCGTGTCGCTTTACGGTGTTGCCTGATGGCAGTGTGGCCAACGTCAACACCCTCCCCAAAACTCTGGTCGAAAGGATCTGACCCATGACCCTCGCTGTAGTCCTGTCCTTCGCTGCGTTGCTCCTCCTGCTGACGCTGGCACTGCTTTGGTCAAGTTGGCCGGGATGGCTCAAAGGCACGCTGGTCGCTGGTGTGGCGATCTTCTATTTTTGGGCCAACACCGTCGTTCACGACCTGTCCGGCTGGCCCAGTGCCGACCCACTGCCTGAACGCTTTGTCTTGCTGGCCGCTGTCATCGATGAGCCTACCAAACTGCGCCAGGGTGCACTGCATGTCTGGGTCAATGCGCTGGACAACGGAAAACCCACCGACAAACCACGGGCCTACACCTTGCCGTATGCCAAGGATGTGCATGCCCTGCTGGAAGAAGCCATGAAGAAAAACCGCCAGGGGGTGAGCCAGGTGGGAACGACGGAACCCAAAAAAGGCAAGGGCGGTATTTCTTGGTTGCGCCCCGGAAGTGATGAGCAAGTCATCAAGATCCGCGATTTGCCGGCACCGCAGTTGCCTGAAAAATGAAATTCAATTCGCGCCACTTGACAAGTTTGAAGCCGATGGCGGGCGTCGGGGTGAGCAGTGCCATTCTCTTGAGCCTCTGCGCGTGTCAGCCAGTCGTCCCTTCAGCCCGGTATTTCCCGTTGGAGTCCGGCCATGCCTGGACTTACAGCGTCACCACTGAGTTTGAAAACCAAAAGACGGAGCGCGAAACGCTGGTGCTGAGAAATAGGGGGAAGGAAGACCTGGCCGATGCCGCTGCTTGGCACCGACAAAGCAGTACCGGCATGAACTACTGGCTGCGACAGGATGAAACCGGAATCTACCGGGTGGCCTCAAGGCCTGAGCTTCAAGAACAATACCAGGTGGATGCACCGCACCGATATGTCCTCAAGGAGCCCCTGATTGCAGGAACGCAATGGCAAGCCAGCACCACGGCCTATATCTTGCATCGTCCGAATGACTTTCCGCGCGAAATTCGCCATTCGCATCCCGTGATTCCTATGCTTTACACGCTGGAAGCGGTGAAGCAGTCGATTGAAACGACCGCCGGTCATTTTGATGATTGCCTGCGGGTCCGGGGCGTAGGTGCCGTCCGCTTGTTTGTGGACCCGGTCATGGGCTGGAAAGACATGCCGTTGAAAACGCGCGAGTGGTATTGCTCGGGCGTTGGCCTGGTCAAGTTGGTACGCGAGGAGCCGGCAGGTTCGTCGTTTTTGGGGGGTGGCACGATGACATTGGAATTGAAAGAGTGGAAATGAAAGAAAACTTTAATCGGCGTCAGTGCCTCACATCTATCGCGGCCCTGTTTTGCCTGTCCGGTGCCGAGTCGGCTGTCTCGAGCGCCAGCGATGATTCGCGTTTTCCTCAGCGCCCGATCACCCTTCTGGTTCCGTGGCCTGCGGGAGGGTCAACTGATTTTTCGATGCGTGTTCTGGCACTAGAGGCCGGCAAGCACCTCCGGCAAACGATGGTGATTGAAAACCGGCCAGGCGCAGGGGGCACCATGGCCATGCCCTTGCTGCAAATGGCCCGCCCTGACGGCTATACCCTGGCGCAATTACCACAGCCGGTTTTTCACATTGCCAACACGCAAAAAGTGTTGTGGGACCCCATTCGGGATACCACGCCCATCATTCAAATCTCGGGTTACACCTTTGGCATCGTGGTTCCGGCAAATAGCCCGTTTCATACCGTGGCGGACATGCTGAACTGGGCGCGCTCCCATCCGGGCGAGCTCACCGTGGGCTCCAATGGCATGGGCACAACGCCGCACACGGCGATGGAAGAACTCATGGACCGCCAAGGTCTGACCTATATTCATGTGCCGTACAAGGGCACGGCAGAGCAGATGATGGCGGTGGCTTCTTCCCAGCTGATGGTGGGCGTTAATTCCACTGGGTTCGCTCCTTTTGTCGAGTCCGGGCGGTTGCGGCTGCTGGCCACCTTTGGCGATCATCGAAGCAAGCGGTGGCCCTACGCCCCCACCATGAAGGAGTTGGGGCTCGGCATCGTTGCCATGTCACCGTACGGCATCGTGGGGCCACGCGCAATGCCAGCCCCGATTGTTCGGCTGTTGCACGATGCCTTTAAAGCTGCGATGAACGAGTCAAGCCATTTGAATGAAATCGGCAAGTACGATCAGGAACTGAACTACCTGGGTTCAGAAGACTATGGCCGAGTCATGCGTGAAACGTTTGCCGCTGAGCGCCGCCATGTCGAGCGCCTCGGACAGACGCGCCCGGGAAATTGAATTTCACAAATCGAAGAGGTTGAGTCCGATCACGAAGCCCTCGGCGCTTTGATCGGGCCCCTGGGTTCGTTGCAAGGAAAAATCGAGCGCTACTTTGTCCTTCTTGAGCCAATAGCGCACACCGCCATGCAATAAATTCTGATCACCTTGGCGTGCGATTTCCGCAAACAAGGTCGTGCCCTTGGCGACCTTACGTTCAATGGCGGCTGAAGCGGTCCATTGCAGGTTTTCATCGACGGGTTTCATGGCGCCAGCGTTCAAATGGAACAAACCATCGCCTTCCCAGAGCGACAGACTGAAAGGGACGTTCAGTGTGACGCCCCCGTGCCGCCAGACTTCATCCTGGGGTTTGGCAAAAACAAGCGAAGCCGATACGCCTAAGCCCCAGCCATCGCGTGCAATGTGATTGAACAAATGTTTGAACTCAATCTCTGCTTCCTGCCCCGCTGAATCGGCTTCAGTGTCGAGGGTGTGGGTCAGTTCAAACTGTATCGAATTAGTGGGGTTGAAGGCATATTCAACGGAGCCACTCAAAATCTTATTAATCCCAACTTGTTGGTACGCAGTTGCCACAGACCAGACGCCATCATCGTCTTCTTCAGCCACGGCGGTGCTGGTGGCAAGGTAAGGACGGTCACCGGCCCAGGCATTCAAGCTGACAGAAAGAACAGCCAGAAGCAACAACTTATTGACATGGAATTGAGTCACTTTGTACTTTCAAAGGGTTAGATATATTGAGCAAAAAAAACCGCCCGAAGGCGGTTTTTTAAATTAAGCCAGTGCTTATTTCAAGAGCTTGAAAACCCAGACCGAGCCACCTTGTTCAAGGAAGCTGACGCGTTTGGCCACTTCTCCGCCCCACAGAGGCACGGCACCACCCCAACCGGAAACCACGGCAACATACTGTTCGCCGTCCATGTCCCAGGTGATGGGAGGTGCAACCACGCCAGAGCCAGTCTGGAATTCCCAGACTACTTTGCCGGTGGTGGCATCAGCGGCTTTCAGGAAGCCTTCAGGCGTGCCCCAGAAAACCAGATTGCCAGCGGTTGTCAACACACCACCCCAAAGCGGCGCGTTGTTGGGAATTTCCCATTCGATCTTGCCGGTCTTCGGATTGACAGCGCGCAAGTTGCCGATAGGGGCATCGTTCAGTGTCTTGATGGTGAAACCAGCGCCCATGTAGGCGGCACCCTTTTTGTAGGTCACAGGCTCGTTCCAGATCTCCATGCCCCATTCGTTGGAAGGCACATAGAACAACTTGGTTGCCGGGCTGTAAGCCATAGGCATCTGGTTCTTGCCACCCAGGAAGCTAGGTGCTGCAAACACAGACTTGCCTTTGGCGCCGTCGGCACTGGCGGTAGGATCACCCGCACGGTTTTCAGGCACAAAGTTAGGACGTCCGGTCTTCAAGTCAATGCCCGTCGCCCATGTGATTTTCTTCACGAAGGGGAACGCATTGAGGAGTTTGCCCGTGGCGGCGTCGTTGACATAGAAGAAGCCGTTGCGGTCGGCTTTGCCGCCGACGCGTTTGCCGTCCATGTCAAAGGTTACGAATTCATTGGCGCCGTCAAAGTCCCAGGCGTCGTTAGGCGTGTTCTGGTAGTGCCATTTGATCTGGCCGGTTTTGATGTCCAGCGCAACGGTCGAGCAAGAGAACAGGTTGTCACCCTTGCGCAGGTGGCTGTTCCACGGTGCGGGGTTGCCAGTACCGAAGTAAGCCAAGCCGGTCTTGCTGTCGTACGTGCCACCCAACCAGGTGGTAGCGCCGCCTGTTTTCCAGAGGTCGCCAGACCAGGACTTGTTCAAAGTGCCGGAAATGCCATTCTCAGACTTGTTGCCGTCCTTGTCGTACTTGTAGCCCATGTGGCCTTCGACGGTGGGGCGGGTCCAGACCAGTTGGCCTGTTTTAGGGTCGCGCGCCTCAACACGGCCTACCACGCCAAATTCGCCACCGGAAATACCGGTCAACAGCAATCCACCAGCGATCAGCGGTGCAGCAGATGCCGAGGCGCCAGAAGCGTAGTCTTCAATTTTTTCTTTCCAGACCACGTCACCGGTGTTCTGGTCGAGTGCCACAATTTGTGCGTCCAGCGTCATGAAAATGACCAGGTTGTCAAACAAGGCAGCTCCGCGGTTGATCACGTCACAGCAAGGCATGATGCCATCGGGCAGGCGGTGCTCGTACTTCCACAGTTTGGCGCCGGTCTTGACGTCCAATGCATAAATGCGCGAGTAGGAACCGGTCACAAACATCTTGCCGTTGTGAATCACGGGCTGAGATTCCTGACCACGTTGTTTCTCGCCACCGAAAGAGAAGCTCCAGGCAGGAACCAATTTCTTGATGGTTTGGGGGTTGACCTGTTTCAGGGTTGAAAAGCGTTGACCCTGGTTGCCTAAGCCCCAGGAGAGAACTTCTTTTGAATCGCTGGCATCGTTGTCAATCATTTGTTGCGTGACGACAGCGTGTGCCGTCCCCGTTGCAAAGCCAATAGCCATCAGGGTGGCCAATAATTTCAAGCGCATGAATGTCTCCTTGTTGTGTCAATTGAAGCGTAGCAATAGGAATTTGAAACTCCAAACCAACATTCAGCAAAGATCGTGCCTGAGTCACTAAACCGCTTAATTCGTCTTAAGTTTTACAACCCTCCCTGCTATGTGGATGTTGCATTCGGGTTTCTACGATGCGCGTTAACCCTGCCCACTGTGTCAATCGTGAACACCTGCCTTGAAATCATTTCAACGCAAGGCGGGAGAGGCGATAGTGACGGGGTGACAGGTTAGTCTGGATAGGTATAAATTGAAGGGTCAAAGACGAAAAACGTGCATAGAACCGTTGAAATTAGTTTGGCCCAAATATTGCATTGAAATCAAAGTCAATCTTCATGAGTAGAGATTGAACGAGACATTCAAAGATTAATTTCAGATAGCCAGACAAGCAGATCGAGAAAGAGACATGCATATCAAAATTAGAGAGATCACAGGTTTTTTGTTTGCGAAAACAGCCCTCGCCTTGGCCGCCGCCGCCCTGTGCCACCCCGCTTTAATGGCTCAGTCTTTGTCAGACGTGGTGATTTCCGCCTCGCGCACCGAGCAGCGCAGTTTTGATACGCCGGCCTCGATCCAGACGGTCGACCGCGCCACTATCGAAAATGCGGGTCCGCAGGTCAACCTGTCGGAATCTCTGAACCGGGTGCCGGGTCTGACGATTTTGAATCGCCAAAATTACGCGCAGGACTTACAGGTATCGATTCGGGGCTTTGGCGCCCGCTCGGCCTTTGGCATCCGGGGTATTCGCCTGTTGATTGATGGCATTCCGGCAACCACACCCGATGGTCAGGGGCAAGGCTCCTCCATCAGCCTGACGTCCACCGACCACATCGAAGTCTTGCGTGGCCCGCTGGCGCAGATGTATGGAAATTCCTCTGGTGGCGTGATTCAGGCCTTTACCCGTGATGCGCCTGAGAAGCCCGAGTTTGATGCCCAGCTTTATACCGGTTCTTTTGGTATGCACCGCAGCGACTGGCAATACGCCGGGCGCGTGGGAGACTACGGGTTGGTGGCTGACTACAGTACGTTTGATATCGATGGCTACCGCACCAACAGCAAAGCAGAACGCAAGCAGTTCAACGGCAAGCTGAGTTTTAATGCCAACGAAAAAACGCATGTGAACGTGGTGTTCAATCAGTTTGACATGCCACTGGCCCAGGATGCGCTGGGGCTGACAGCTGCTCAGATGGCGGTTGATCCGACACAGGCGGGGACTAATTCTTCAGGTGTCAAAACGGCGACCGATTTTCGGGTGCGAAAAGCCGTGCTGCAAAACCAGTTGGGCACTTCGATCAAACATGAGATTGACCCTGATCGTTCGTTGACTGCGCGCTTGTATTACGGCACCCGGGACAATTTGCAGTACCAAGTGGGGACCGCGGTAGGTACCAATGTGAATGGTGCTTGGACCGGTTTGGCCCGCACCTACTACGGTACCGGTTTGCAATACAACGCCAATACCAAACTGGGCGCGACGCCAGTGAACTGGGTGGCTGGCTATGAATTTGATCGCTCCAGCGAAGCGCGCCAGGCCGGCGCTGCGAAGCTGGGTGAGAAAACATCGCTGAGCCGCAACGAAGTTAATCAAGCCGACAACAGCGATGGTTTTATTCAGGGTACGGCCATGGTGTCAGAGCAAGTCTCCATCGTGTCCGGTTTTCGTTACAGCACGGTCAGTTTCGCCAGCGATGATATTTTCGGCAATGGGAAAGGTTCAGGTGCAACGAGTTACCAGGCGACCAGCCCCGTGCTGGGTTTGACGTACCACGCTACTGAACAACTCAATTTGTACGCCAATTACGGTAAAGGTTTTGAAACCCCCACGCTGGCTGAAATGGCTTACACCGGTGCGGGTGCGCCAGTCTTCAACACGGCGGTCAATGCCTCAAGCAGCCAGCATTACGAAGTGGGCGGCAAGTGGGTGCCCAGTGCCGGATCGCGATTGGATATGACACTGTTCCAGATCGACTCTACCGATGAGATTGTGGTCGCCAGTAGCAGCGGCGGCAGCACGGCCTACACCAATGCCCCGGGCACTTCACGCACTGGTTGGGAGTTGGCTGGCAGCACGTTGTTTGGCCCTCATCTTAGAGCGACGATCTCGGCCT